>Ga0209089_10000559_pt1 | contig 34080 bp, 35 predicted proteins | sample ArcticOcean_MG_C_FD_187431 | JGI IMG/M metagenome (GOLD analysis project Ga0209089, IMG submission 187431) | Marine microbial communities from western Arctic Ocean - ArcticOcean_MG_CB2_150 (SPAdes) (version 2) | ecosystem: Environmental > Aquatic > Marine > Oceanic | place: Arctic Ocean: Canada...
TGTAATATTATTAGTTACTACTACAGTGGTGAGATAAAAGTCAGCTAACACAAATTATGTTAGCTGACTTTTATCTCAATAGTAAATTTTCTAAAATATAGCTATAGGATTTACCGGAGATCCTGTGCCTCCGTTAACTACCAATGGAGCTATAACTAATAAAAATTCGTACCGATTATATTTCTTGCACATCATTGATAACCTTTCAAAATTAGTATTATCAAGTATAGGTAAACCCATATAAGGGATGACTACCTCATGTATAGGAATTCTAGCCGAATAATCATATTCTAGATTACCGGCTTCTTGTAGATCCCAACCTAGTAATGATGCATTATTATCATATAAGTATTCAATTATCGAAGGGGCATTCCCAGGAGAATTTGGTGGGAAAGAAAATTCAAAATCAGGGTTTTCTGCCCAAAACACTTCAGCTCCAGAACGTATTAAAACAGCATCACCATCCCTAGGAACTATTCCAACTGATTTTGCCCAATCTTCAAGATCCCATCCTTGCACAGGTTGATCCGCAGAAACACAAGAACGGCCTCTTAATTCAGGAATATCATATAACACACCTCTAGTCACAATACCATCTTTCCAATTTTCAACAGAATTAGTTAATGCTCCTGAATCAGTTACAAGAGAAGGATCCCGGTCGTTATACAGCCGCCCTCCCTGGTCTATGCTTTGAGTAAATATATGGCATAAGGCATCTATGTGCGTGTTAACAAATCCATGATAAGAAACACCAACATAATCACCAGAACTTAATGGCCCTACTGCCATAACATGATCAGCGGGTCTCGGATTTCTTTTTGCATCAGAAATCACTTTTGCCGTAGCTAAAGGATTGGAACATGAAATAGTTTGCCCTTCGGTAATCAAACCTTTGGCATATTTAATGGTTTCTGAATTTATATGATTAAGTGTGCCAAATTGATCTTCCTTACCCCATCTATTCCAATTATTGTAGTTGATTTTATAATTCCTATATTCTTCTACAGTAGTGGATAATCGACTTTTTAGACCCATTTATAAACTCCTTTTATGATTTATCATCATTATATCCATAATAATTACTATATTCGACATTTTTTTGATTTATTGATATAATAAGTTACGATGTAGCCCTCAATAATTTTGTTAATTCAAATATCTCTTAACAATGATTGAGACCATCTTAACGAGGTCTATTTTCCTTTTCCTCGATCACCTTACTTAATATCCACATTAGAAGGATTGTACTATGTTAATCTATTCCGAACTGGTATTAGAAAAAAACCATCCTGGAGCTTTACGCTTTGTAATAGAAGATCCTATCAGGCCTGAATTAGATGCAAATTATAGAACTTCAAGTAATAGAGAAGTCTACTCTTTACAAATTACTAAAGACCCCGACATTCATTCTTTAATGGGAGATCAAGGACTCTACTACGGTGAAAATAACCAATATAAACCAGCAGCAATTCTATGTGTTGGATATGTAAATAAGACCCCGATTTGTATTAAAGACTTAGAAATGTACTCCTGCTCTCCTTATGAAAATAACAGTATCGCTGTTTTTTACACAGTTTGGAGTTATCAAAAAGGCGCAGGAAGAAAGATAGTATTTGCTACAGCTGAAACCATTCGCAATGAGTACCCAACAGTATCTCGTTTCATTACCTTATCTCCAAAAACAGAAATGGCTAGAAATTTTCATTTTGGCAATAATGCGATTTTGCTCTCTGAAAATATTGATAGTGATAATTACGAATACCCACTGCATAATTGATTTTTCTTTTCTAATATTGCCTCTTTTTGAATTATATTAAAATTTATCAAATGATATAATCCTTAGATTCAGTAGAACTTTGTGAGCCTCATGATGTTCAACTCTTTTTTCAAAATATTTTTAAGGGGTATCTTATGTTTGCCAAAATATTTATTCGTACACACAGATTTTTTCTCTTTTCCATTCTTTCATTATTTCTCCTTGCCTTTATTGGAGGATGTGGCTTGTTGGAAGAAGATGAAGACTTGGAAGACAAGGAACACTCTGAGGAGAAGCACTCTGAAGAGAAAGAATCTGAGGAGAAACACTCCGAAGAGAAAGAATCCGAGGGGGAACATTCTGATATCAAAAAGTTTGGAATGATTCTAGTTGGACCTCGAAATGATAAAGGATGGTCTCAAGCACACTTTGAAGGTGGGACTTACATCGAAGAAAAACTCGGAGCAGAAATGATTGTTGCAGATTTTATCAACCCTGCTGATTCTCCTAACACAACTGTTGAACAAGTAGCTAATGATATGATTGAACAGGGTGCAGAATTAATTATTGCCACATCAGACGATATGAAAGATGGCATATTAGCAGCAGCTGAAGCCCATCCAAACGTCCCTATGATCTGGGCATCTGGTGATAGTGCTTGGGCAGAAGGGAAATCCCACAAACCTAATTTAAAGAACCTTACCAATATTATGGGTCAAATGGAATATGGGAAATATCTTGCTGGTTGTGCTGCAGCATTCGAATCAAAAAGTGGAAATATCGGTTTCCTTGGACCATTAATCAATGACGAAACAAGAAGACTAGCAAATGCTGCCTATCTTGGTGCAAGAGATTGTTGGACTGGAGGTGCAGCTTTAAACTTCCAAGTAACATGGATTGGATTCTGGTTCCATATACCTGGTGTCACTTTAGACCCTACTATAGTCGTTAATAATTTTTATGACTCAGGAGTTGATGTTGTCATTTCACATATTGATACTCCAGAAGCTTTGATAGAAACAGACAAGAGGGCAGCAGCAGGAGAAGATGTTCTAGTAGTTGGTTATGACTATGAAGGCGCTTGTGAACTCGCCCCAACAGTTTGTTTAGGGGTCCCTTACTTTAATTGGGGCCCAGCATATTTGGACGTTGCAGAATCTGTTTCACTTGATAATTTTGAAGCTGGATTTGACTGGATAGCACCTAATTTCTCTGATCTCAACGATAAAGACAGTTCATCAATCGGATTTATTTTTGGTGATGCTCTATCTGATCCTGGTAAAGAATTACTTGAAATAGGTATTGATTTATTTAATGAACGGGAATCAGGCTTGGGATTACGTATGTTGTACGAAGGACCTCTGAATTTCCAAGACGGTACTAATTTTGTTCCAGCTGGTGGAAATCCAACCTTAAACGATATTTGGTATACACCACAGTTGCTAGAAGGAATGACTGGAGATAGTGGGGTTAACTAAACCGATTCGAAGATATATATATAGAAAAGGCGATTGTCATCAAATTGAAATCGCCTTTTCTCATTAAATACCATGAAAATAGAATTTCAAAATATCAGCAAACAATTTGGGGAAATAAAAGCTAACGATGATATTAGTTTTACCATCGATTCTGGCACTATACACGCAATCATTGGTGAAAATGGTGCAGGCAAGTCTACTCTCATTAAAATTTTATCTGGTCAACTATTACCTGATGAGGGATCAATCAAGATAAATAACACATCCATACTACTTGGATCCACATCGCAAGCAACTGAACAAGGGATTGGAATACTGGGTCAAGACCCATTGGATTTTGGAAACTTTACTGTCCTAGAAAGCTTTATTGCCGGTGCCCAAACTAAAGAAATAGTTATCTCAAAACCAAAAATATCTCAAAAGATTGCCAATTATTCTACACAGTTTAATTGGGATATTAATCCCGACTCATTCATTAAAGATTTATCAATTGGAGAAAGACAACAATTAGAGCTAATCCGTCTACTTGATAAAGGAACAAAAGTAATCATTTTAGATGAACCCACTAGTGGGTTCTCTCTAGAACAAAAAGAAAAAGTTTTTACGACACTTCGCACATTATCTGAAAGAGGTTATAGCATAATTTTAGTTTCACATAAAATAGAAGAAATATTAGAAATTTGTTCAAAGGCGACAATTATGCAAAACGGTAAGGTTCTCCAAACAGTACCTCTCCCTATGGAACCAAACAAATTGGTCAGTCTTATGTTTGGAGAAAAATCAAAAGTACAACTTCCAAGTGTAGTAGACACTCACCTAAACATAAAACTTACTATAGAAATATCTTATGTGAATAGTAAGGAAAATGATCCTGTGATAATAGAGATTAATAAAAATGCAATTGTAGGAATCGCGGGACTACAAGGATCTGGTGCAGATAATTTTATTCAAAGCTTTATTAAAAAAACAAAATTTTTTTCCCGAATAATTTCAGAAAAAATGTCTTATATTAAATTTAAAAATATTGCCTATGTCCCTGCTGATCGGCTAGAAAAAGGACTATTTCCAGATATGAATATAATGGAACATATAGCACTTGCTCATAATACAACTGGAGTAATAAAATGGTCAGAACTAAGATATTTAACAAATAATTTAATTAAAGAGTTTGGTATTCGTGGCACACCAAACTCTTTAGCTCAAAACCTTTCTGGGGGAAATCAACAACGCTTAATGCTTTCTCTAATTCCAAAAGATACAGAAGCGTTAGTCTTAGAACAACCTACCCGTGGATTAGATGTCCAGTCAGCAGCATATATTTGGTCTAATTTAGTCGATTCAAAATCAAAAAAGCAAGTTACAATATTTTCATCAGTAGATATCGATGAAATTTATGGTTATTCAGATTATATTGTTTGTTTCTACAACGATAACATTGTTGCGCATGGAACTCGAAACGAACTGCCACGAGAAGTCACTATGCAAAAAATATCGGGTAGGTAATGATCAGATCAATCATACAAAATACAACAACCATAATACTGGCTACCATAGTGGTCACATTAGTACTTCTATTATTGCAGTCATCTCCTTTTGAAATCTATATCACCATTTACGAAGGAGCATATGGAAGTCTTGAAAAATTATCTCGAACATTACTTATTACAAGTATCATGTGTTTATCAGGACTTGCACTTGTTATAACATTTAGTACCGGTCTATGGAATATTGGAATAGAAGGACAAGTTTTATTTGGTGCAATTGGAGCTACAGTAATTGCTAGAACAACCATGGGGGAAACATCAATTGCGCCTGTTTTCCAATTATTGACTGGAGCTTCATTTGGTGCATTGCTTGGATTAATGTGTGGAATATTAAAAACTAAAGCTAATGTACATGAGATTTTTGGAGGCCTTGGGCTAGACTTTGTTGCTGCTGGTTTAATCGTTTATTTAGTAATAGGGCCATGGAAAAGAGAAGGTATCGCATCAACTGGTGGAACTGACTTATTTCCTCAGCAATCATGGATGCCGACCATTAACAATAGTAATTTCCCAATTGGGCCACTAATCATAGTTTTAATTGTCATCGTAATTTTATATTTATTACTTAATAAAACATCAATAGGACTACGACTAATTGCTACTGGATCAAATAAAGATGCAACCCTTCGGTATAAAATAAATTCTATTAAATATATCTGTATCGCTTTTTTAATTGCTGGAGCAATAGCTGGACTAGCTGGATCGATACAGGCTATGAGTATTCACCACAAATTAGTTCCAAATATTTCAGGAGGTTATGGGTTTTTAGGTATTTTAATTGCATTGATAGCCCGTAGAAATCTTATTACTGTTTTAATAGTGAGTACAGTATTCGCAAGTATTATGGTAGGAGGTATCCAATTACAACTTCGGCTTGGGCTAGATTCTAGTTTCCCCTATATTATTGAATCAGTATTTGTATTATCTTGGTTAATGATAAAAGCTAGTGAGTTAGATAAGCTTATAGTAAACTATTTTATATATAGGGACCGACAATAATGGAGAATTTTGAATCTACATTTGTGACAATAATTGCTATGTCATGTCCATTAATATTCGCAGTAATTGGAGAAACAATTTCTGAAAGAGTGGGTGTAGTCAATTTATCCATGGAAGGAACATTATTAATCACAGCTCTTGCTGGGTTTTCTGTAACAATAACCACAAATTCTTTACTTTTAGGAATAATAGCTGCTGGTTTATTAGGGGGATTTATTGCCTTCTTCATCGTTCTCGTAAACATGAGTTTTTACATAAATCAAATTGCAATAGGATTTATCTTAACAATTCTCCTTTGGAAATTAAGTAGTTTTTTAGGGCAACCATATGTTCGTATTCCAGGGCCATATTTAGATATAATTAAAATCCCTTTCTTAAATGAAATTCCTTTTATAGGCCCAGTATTTTTTAATAACAACTTATTAGTAATTTCTTCTATTTTATTAATACCTTTATCATGGTTTTTTCTATTCAGAACACATTTAGGAATAAACCTTAGATCTGTTGGAGAAAATCCAGAAGCTGCCAATGCTAGAGGGATCAATGTTCTTTATACAAGACTTTTATATTCAACACTTGGAGGCATACTTATTGGAATTGGCGGAGCTGCATTTAGTTTACATGCAAAATATGGTTGGTCAGAAGGTCATACTATTAACTACGGCTGGATTGCTTTAGCCATTGTTATTTTTGGAGGATGGAACCCTATTCGTGCTTCTTTGGGAGTATATGGGTTTAGTGCTCTACAAGTAATTGCTCTAAAATTACAAACTGTAACTATTGGGTTATCACAAATATTACCATTAATACCCTTTCCATTAATGATTTTAACTCTTGTTTTAATACAAATAGCTAATCAAAATGAGGGTAGGTGGTTACCTAAATCTGTAAAAGTACTCATACTAGGAAATCAACCTCAATCACTAGGGATAACATACAAAAAGAATGGATAAGTAAGTGAAAAATTTACAAATTTTATGGGATGAAAAAACTATAGAAAAAAATATAAAAATTATCGCCCAGGAAATTTCCACCAAATGGATTAATGAACCAGTTGTAAATCTTATCCCTATACTTACTGGTGGTATTGTTTTTGGAACAAAACTCATTATGGAACTAGAATTATTAAAGCCTGAAAAGTGGGTAATTAACCCCATAATTGCTAGCGCATATCAATATTCTTACAACCCTGACAAACCGGAAGTTCTCCATGTTAGTGATTATGAAACTAAATTTACTAAAGGTTCTCCCAGTATTTTAATTGATGATCTTCTTGATACTGGAATTACAATATCAATCGTCAAAAACATGATTTTTGAAATCACACAAAGTACAGTTGAAGTTGCTGTCCTTGTTGACAAAATTGCTAAACGATCAATCAATATCACGCCTGAATATAATTGCTTTACCTTAGATCGTGATCAATGGTTGGTTGGATATGGAATGGATAATAAAGGATTAATGAGGGGATTAAATAGTATTGGGTATATCGACAATACGCCTACTGAATTTGATGATTCTCTAAACCAACTGGCAGACTAATTTAAACACGAATAAAAGTAGACTTTTCATAAATTTGATTAATATTTCCTGCATTTATATATGTACAAGCAGATCGTATTCCTCCCAATAATTGTTGTACAGTGTTTTCCACTTTACCTTTATCTTCAACTAATATCGATATTCCTTCAGGAGCTCTATAGTTAGCGACACTACCATAGTGTTTTGTCATAGCCTCGCCAGAACTCATACCATAAAACTTCCTATAAAACTTTCCATTTTTAGTTATTAGGGAAGCTTTACCCTCTTCATGTCCTGAGAGTATAGAGCCAAGCATTACAAATCCAGCACCACCTGCATATGCTTTTACAATATCTCCAGAAGTTTTAATTCCACCATCTGAAATAATAAACCCTTTTGATTTTCTGGATTCTTCCGAACATTCTAATATTGCAGCTAATTGAGGATAACCAATACCTGTCGTTTCTGAAGTACTACAAACTCCTCCGGAACCAATGCCGACTTTAACTCCGTCTGCTCCCGAATCCATAAGCTGTTTTACACCTTCAGAAGTTACTACATTTCCAGAGATAATACCCAATTTAGGGAATTCTTTCCTAACAATTGAAATTAAATTACAAAAAGACTGTATATAACCGTTAGGAACATCAAAAACAGCAATAGGGGGAGAGTGGCTTGTTTTACTAAATATATCTGAAATCATTTGATGGATATGTTCAATGCTATCTAAACCAAATGTTAAAAAGTTATAGTTCGGATTCAAACCTTCTTTAATTGCATTAACCCATTCATCAGTAGTATAAAATTTATTGATTGCGGTAGTTATGTGATAATCTTGTAATACCATGCCCATTTCAAAAGTCCCTACAAAATCCATATTAGATGCCATGATAGGGACACCTATCCACTCTAAATCAGAGTTTGGAAATTTAATAGTAGCATCTAAATCTACATCTTTTCTAGAATTGATAGTAGATACTTTTGGTATAACTAATACGTCATCAAATCCTAATTTTTTTTCGTTATTATTTAACATAAATAGCTCAAAAAAGGCATGAAATATTAAAATTAAAACAGAATTGAAACTATACCATATTATTTAAAAAATGTATCAAATTAATAAATTATTTTGGTGATTTACTAATCCTACGCCAATTTTTAACAACTCCAGCTTGTTTTTTATTCTGGGGAGAGGGTAAAGCTGAATTTAATAGTTTTTTTCTTAAGTTTGCTATTTTTTCCAACGCGTAACTTCCTGTCATACCTTGCTCCACTAAAAAACAACCAACAATCATTCCTGTTCGCCCTAATCCCCGAAGACAATGTATGTAAACTTTTTCTCCTGATGCAACAGTTTCATTAATAAATAAAATACATTTAGTAATTTCTTCATTCGATGTAATATTTTGATCTTTAATTGGTACTCGTTTGTATTTTACAGCTATGCCGAAAGTTTTAGATTCTTTATTCAATAATTCTTCGTAGGGAAGTAGTTCATCATATTGAGTTAAATCCAAAAAGCTTGTAACACCTGATTCTAGTAGTCTTTTCACTCTCTTTTTATCAGTCGGCCATCCTTGAAAAGGGTGTCGCAAGCATGATAGAAACTGATCAAAGATAGTTCGTAAAACGCGAAATACTCCACTTTTTCTTATTTGATTCCCAGGGTATTCTCCAGCAAGAACTTTTTCTGGAATTACCCAATATGAATATGTAATTGGACCTTGATTCATTAATAATTCATGCTAATTTAAAAATATAGATACTTTATTATACAGTAATAAGTTTGTTTTTTAACCAAATTTAATATAGTATTCTTCTTTTCGGCTATCTTAATCGATCTTACCTATGCCTACCAATAAAGAAAATACGCAACAGCCAAAAGCTTCTTACCATGGATGGAAAGTTGTCTTAGTTTCAGCTATTTTTCAACTTCTTTTTGGCGGTTTATATCACACCGGAATGTCGGCTTATTTTCTTCCAATAAGTCGTACATTCAACTTAACCAAAACCCAAATGTCCCTTGCTTTTACAATTCGAAGCCTTGAAGGAGGCTTAGAAGGTCCAATTGCTGGTTATTTAGTTGATAAATATGGACCAAAAGCGATAATTTTAATAGGTGTTATAAGTGGAGGGATTGGATTTATTCTTATAGGAATAGCTCCCACTTATATGTTTTTTCTTATTACCTTTTTAACATTTTTAACAATTGGCTTTTCGATACCTCATCACGGAATTTCTGCAGCTATCAATGCATGGTTTCGCAAGCGATTAGGAATTGCTATGTCTTGGTCCACAGTAGGTTCAGCCATTGGAAGCTCTGTACTAACCTTTGTTATTGCGCAAATAATATTCTCTTTTAATTGGCGAGTCGCCTGCATATCCTCTGGTATATTGATCCTGATTCTAGGTATTCCATTATCTTTATTTATTAGATTACCTAAACCTCATGAAGCTGATATTGAAGATGAAGAAGATTTATCAAATAATCATGAACCATTAAATCTTCATGATTTTGGAATTAGAGAAGCCTTACAATCTTCTACTTATTGGCTTTTATCTATAGCTATAGGATTAAGACTAACAGCTCAATCAGCAATAATGGTTCACATGGTACCAATTTTAGTTTCAAGAGGTATAGATGAACAAATTGCTGCAGTTTTTCTTGTACCCGCTGCTGCATTTGCACGTATTCCAGCGATATTAATTATGGGTATTATATCTGACAGATGGTCTAGGCCAAAAGTTGCTGGGCTAGCTATGCTTGCAGGAATCTGTTCAACATTAATTATACTTTATGGGCCAAATGGAATTGTAACTGGTATTATTTTTGTTTCCTTTTTTGGTATAGCAATGTCTAGTAATGCAATTGGTTGGTCATTAGTTGGGCAATTTTTTGGCAGGAAAAACTATGGGAGTCTGCGAGGAGGAGTTACTATGATTCAAAGCATCATGTCAGCTGTAAGTCCATTATTAACAGGTTGGTTAGCAGATAAACAAGGAGATTATGTATTGGCGATGCAACTAATGTGTGGAGTATATATTATCTCTACAATATTATTTTGGATTCTAAAACAACCCGTAGTTAAAGAATCATAATAAATTAATTTTCAGATTGGAATTCTTTTAATCCTTCTAATACTAATTCAAAACATTCTTCTTCCATAGCAGTCCAAAAATTCACAAATTGATCATAATCTTCGATTCCTTTTGTGTAATCAGAATTAAATTCAACAGGCACATTAATCTGGTCCCAAGGAATAGAAGATTCACCGGTCAAAACTTCTCTTATGATATCTGTGATGAATGCAAATCGAGAAGATTTTTTAGGAGCAATATTATTATTTAGTTCAAAATCAAATTGATCAAATAACAAAAGTAATCGTGATTCAAATTTATTTATTTCAAATATTTGGATGAACTCCTTATAATAGTCCTTAACACGGTTTTTATCAGGACTTCTTAACCCAAACACTATAATTGCATAACATGATAATAATTCTGAAATTTGTGATAGCAAATTTATACTTAAATTATCCCGCATCACAACCTCTATATTCTCTAGATCAGCTACATTTCGTGCCAGAAAAAAACCTCCGGTTGCAAAAGAAGAAAAGATAGCTGTTTTTTCACTAGATCCTGATAATTCATTACTTATTAACATACAATTAGCAGTATACGAGGCATCTAATAATTCATACAGTCTATTTAATTCTCCATCATTCATGATTCAAAACCCCCATTGAATAAAATTAACATATTGAAAACAATATTTGGTATAATAATTTATATATAATAGATACTTTGCCTAGCATCTTTTATGTTAATCGTTTTACATTAAGTAAACAAATAATAACAGAATAACCCAGCTGGAATTAAGATGATAAATAAATTATCAGACAAAACAAATAAAATATTAAACGATTTTGCTGAAAGCCAATTAAATAACACTAGTGGCTTTATGACGGAATACGATTCAATGAGTTTAGAAGATTGTGTCAACCGTAATGAGCTTTCTTATAAACCTGGATTTTCTGAAGAATATTTTATAGACACATTTAAGCTCTCCATGATAACTGAATCTTTAACTGAACAGTATGCTGAAGCATTTCGATTGGGAGCTGATATGTATAATGCAAATTGGCTGAGAACATATATTAATGGTTTTTGGGTTCCAGATGAGCTAGGACATGCAGATCCGCATAAAAAAATTCTGATGAATTTTGGTTATAGTGAACATGAACTTGATCTAATGTTAAAAGAAGCTGATGAACAAACCAGTTATAAAGAAAACCATGAGGCAGGTTTGATGCCTGTACAACTTACCACTTTTGGTTTATTTCAGGAATGTATAACAGATTATTGGTATGAACTTCAAGCTTCTCTTTTCCCTACGGGTTCAAATGCGAAAAAAATTCTGCAAAAAGTAAAAGGTAGAGAAGCTCTACATACTGTTCAATATAGAGACATGACAGCGCTTCAAATTGAAGACGATCCAGGATTATTGGAACCCTGTCTTTTTACCGTAGCTCATTTTGAAATGCCTGCGAATAAAATCGAATTAGTTTCTCAATATGAAAGTAAAGCTCAACAATGGATTCCTTTAATGGGCGGAAGTGTAGCAAACCTCTTAAAGAAAATTATTATCCAAGTACAACAAATTTCTGATGACCCTGCGCTAATTGCAAGAGTCGTATTTGGTATGAGCAGAGGGAAAGAATTAAGTTATTTAGAAAAATTTCCACGAGCACAATTATTCAGATTAATTAAATCCTTCAGAGGCTGTCATGGTCTAGTTGGGGAAATTATTTTAGAAACACTAGGTATTGGTTCAAAAGTTGCTCCTTTGCCAGGAATTACATCCTTCATAAAGCAAAAACTCAAACTATGGATCACATCAAACATCGATTTACAAAAAGCTTTAACATAACCAAAGGAGTAATATGTATTACGGTTCTATATTTAAATTACAAGTAAAATCTGGCCATGAAGAAGAATTATTAAAAATTTTCAATAATCAAAACCGCCCAAATGGTATGGTTGCATGGTTTGTAATGAATCCAGATGAAAAAGATGAATGGATTGGTGTTGCTGTTTTTGAAAGCCAAGATGCTTATGTTGCTAATGCAAACAGACCTGAACAACATGAGTCATTTTTGAAAATGATGGAACATCTTGAGTCAGAACCTACATGGACTGATGGATCATATATTCTAAGTGAAATTGCTTAACGTTTATTTTTAAATTCATTTATATACGGTTTATATGTTGAGGTATAAGTCATTTCACTTGATGGATCTGGTTTAGAAAAAATTGGTAATTTTTTAATGTAATGTAAAATTCCTGCATGTATTAATATCCTTGGCAATGCTAAAAAGGTACTTAGGGTATATCTAATTCCTAGCCACAATAACGATCTATCACTAAAGTTTTTTGCATCGCCAATGAATCTGCTGGTAAAAAATGGAGTTTCCATATTTTGTAAATTAATACCTAAATCTAAATGATTGGTATTCAAAATGTCGGTAAAATAAAAAGTATATTCCCCCTCCATATTATTCATTGGAGAAACATGAAATAATTTAGCATGTGAACCTATAAAGTATCCATTCTCTTCAATGAGGTTATCTAGAACATATAAATGAGCTTCTCCAAAAGTATTATTTACTTCAACAATGACTTTTTCCAATTTTTTTGTACTTGTATAACAATAATAAAAATTTACTGGATTAAATGTATGTTTAATAAATCTGGGAGTGGTAACAAGTAAAACAGTCGATTTGTCTATATCAATATCTAAATTTGATAACCGAGAGTTTAGTTTCGATTTTATAGAACCAGCGGTTTGTCCAAGATAGTCTTGATCTAAAAAAGAAAAAAACCATCCTTTATTCCATCCAAATAATTTATGCTTACTTATGAATTCAAGCTCATCTAGGTCAAGAGCAAAAAAATAATGACGGAATCTAAATTGATGAATTTTTTTTCGTGTATGCATTAAATGACCGAACATTATTTTAGAATTCATAAGATCCATCAATTTCTGTGACAATATTTACAGCTGACTTAACAGCATCTTCATGAAAACCATACCCAAAATAACTACCACAAAAATATGTGTTATTTACACCATTTAATAATGGTAGTTGCTCTTGAGTACTCATTGACTCTTGAGTATATCTAGGATGTGTATATTTAGTTTTGTAATGTATATATTTCTCAGGAATTTCGATATCAGAATTTAATGTAACTAAATACTTAGTATTGGACTTTAATGATTGAAGCCTATTCATGTTATATGTAACTATAGAACTATCATTATCTCTTTTTAAAAAATTCCATGACCCCCACAATCTATTATTCTGGGGCATAAATTTATCATAACTATGTAGAATGGTATCATTTTCACTATATTCCCATACTGAAAGAAGCTTTTGCTCAAGTTTAGTTGGTTCTTCTAACAAATTAATTGCTTGGTTCGCATGGGTCGCTATAACAACCTTATCATAATCATATTTATTTCCATTATCTAATTCGATTTCTACATGATCTGTAAAACGAACTACTGAATTAACCTTAGAGGATAGATGAGCATTATTACCCAAAAGGTTAATTATTTTTTCAACATAACGTTGTGCCCCACCATCAATTGAATACCAAGTTGGGGGACTTTCTTCAAATAACAAACCATGGTTTTGGAAAAATGTTATATATGCATCGACAGGAAATTGTTTAATATCATGAATTTGTGAAGACCAAATTGCAGAGCCTATAGGTATAAAATAATCATTTAGAACTTGTTGGGGAACTTTAAATTCTGAACAATATTCAAATAAAGTTTTGTTTTTTGTTAAACCTGTCTTTTGGTCCTTAACCATTTTGCGTGAATACTTTCTAATACCTAATAAAAATCGCAAATGAGCTATATTAAATATATTTTTTAGCTGGCCAAATAAACTAAACAACCCACGTCCACCACAATAGGCTAATGATCTTTTTGGGTCATAATAAGCAAAAGACATATCTGACAAAAAATAGGGCACTTTTAAACTATTTAACAGTGCTAAAAATAAAGGATAGTTTTTTGAATTAAATACAATAAACCCAGTATCAATATTAACTGATGATTTGGGATTTTCTTGAACAGAAATAGTATTTGTATGGCCCCCAAAATATTGATTTTGTTCATATAAATATACATCATGTTTCTTATTCAACAAATATGCAGCTGTTAAACCTGCTATACCAGATCCTATAATCGCAATTTTACTCATGCGTTTCCCTCAAACGAAATTTATGGTGAGCTACAAACCAAACATCTCCTGAATTAAACCCGAATAAAGAAGAACATGCTGCTAAAAAGATTCGCCATCTTCGCCAAAGAATTAAGGAATGTTTTTTATCAACACCCTTTTGGAAAATTTTTAAAATCTCTTGCTTATTGCTACGTAGTCTTTTCTCCCATTCATCAAGAGTTCTCTGATAATGGGTTCCATTAATTAACCACGATTGCGTCAATAATAATTCTTCAGAAAAGTTATCAAACAAATCATAGCTAGGCATCAGACCAGAACGGAAAAAATGTTTTGCCATCCAAGACTTTTCGTCTAAGAAAAAATAAGGTGTGTCTTTATGACTGAATACATGAATAAATAAGATCGCATCAGGAGTCATCCAAAGAGAAATACGACGTAAAAGTTCTTGTAGATTATTCATGTGTTCAAACATTTCAATTGAAATAACCCTATCAAATTTTTCTCGTGGATTGAATTCATTAATATCTGACTTTATTGCTACTACATTATTTAATTTTTTTTCTTCAACTTTATTTGTAATATAATTTATTTGTGTCTCAGAATTAGATATACATGTAAATGTTGAATGAGGAAATTGTTGCGCTAAATACAAAGTAACCGAACCCCAACCACACCCTAAATCTAGTACAGATAATCCATCTTTTATTTCACATCTCTCGATATACATATTTAGCATTTTAATCTCTGCATCTTCAAGGTTACTTGTTGATTCATCCCAAAAACAAGAACTATATTTTAAACATGGACCGAGAATCGATTGAAAAAACTCTGATGTCACTTCATAGTGTTGTTGATTTGCAATTTCAGTATCATAGGCTATAGGCCCTTTTGAAATTAATTCGGAAAATACTCTTCGATCCTCTTCTGTAATATTTTTTAATTTGTTATGAGTTCGGCCATTTAATCTATTAATAAAATATCTAACTAACGGGAATGGAATTAAACCTCTATCGAGAAAATATTCATACCACATATCTTTCCTTACTTCGAATATATCAATTGTAAATTATCTAATAAATACGTCTCAAATCCTACTTGGCAGTAACCAAAGTAATATTCCCATATTTTAATTAATCTTTCTGGATAGCCAAGTTCAACAATTTTTTGTTTATTTTGTTGTAGGTTTTGATTCCATGAAAATAATGTTTTGGCATAATGTGTACCAATATTATTCATGTTTTGAAGAGAAAAAGAATTTTGTATAGATGAAGCATGATTAAGTGCTCCTAAAGAAGGTAAATGGCCTCCAGGAAAAACATACTTTTGAATAAAATCGACATTTTTCCTGTAACTTTCATAACGAGAATCAGGCATAGTAATTACTTGAATAGATAATAGACCATTATCGCTCAATAAATTACTACATTGTGTAAAAAAATCAGTTAAACCTTCATGACCAACAGCTTCAAGCATTTCAATTGAAACGATACGATCATATTGCCCTTCTATATTTCGATAGTCTTCTAATTTGACCTCAATACGATTAGTTACTTCATATTTTGCTACAAGATCCTTAACATAATAATACTGCTCTTCAGATATAGTAATAGCAGTAATACTAACATCCATTTCTTGAGCCAATGTTAGTGAAAAAGCTCCCCAGCCACAACCAATTTCAAGAATTCTCTGACCTGGTTGAATATTAGATTGAGCTATAATTTGTTTAATTTTATTTTTTTGAGCTACTTCTAGTGAATCTTCATTATTATTGAAAATACCACAAGAATAAACCATATTTTTATCTAAAAACGTTTGAAAAAAATCATTTCCTAAATCATAGTGTGCAGAAATATTATCTTTAGCTTTCGTAATTGTATTTCTCTTAAATCGATGAGTAATTTTGTCTAATAATGTAAATAACCCCTGAAATTTTGGTTTCAATCTCCCTGTTTGTTGGAAATTTAATACAAACAACTTTAAAAGATTAGCAATATTATCACATTCCCATAAGCCATTAATATACCCTTCACCTAAGGCTATTTCTCCTCGCAGTAATAGGTTTTTTAGAAGTGAATAATCTTTAATATGCAATTCCGTTTGTAAATTGGACTGAGAATCACCAAAGTATTTTTTAGAACCATCGGGAAATAAAACAATCAGATATCCAATGGATATCTGATTTAGGTAATTTGTTATAAATTTTGTGGGATTAATTAACATAATTTCACTATAAATCTTATATTTATAATTATAATAATTATTTGAATTTTATTCCAATATTTTAAGAATCCAATTTTCCACAAGCAAAGTAATTTCTTTGGAAGACTCTCGTAAGCCATGACCATTTCCAGGAAAAATTTTTATTTCTTTTGGTTCTTGTGCATATAAATATATATTTTCAGAAATTTCCGATGGTAAACGGGTATCTGAACCACCATGCAGTAAAAGCAAAGATCGAGGTGCAATATTAGCAACTGTGGTGGTTCCATATCCTTGACTTGATAGAGCTACTACTCCAATAACTAAATCAGAAAATTCTGCAGCTGTTATCACCACAGCCCCGCCAAATGAATGTCCTACTAATACAACTGAAGAATGACCTAAAGTTTTTAAAAAAGATAATGTAGATAAAATATCTAATACGCATTCGCTTAAAACATTTGGCTCACGATAATCAATTCGTATCGATCTAATAGTATTCTTTATTGATTCTGATATTGTTCTATACATACCATTTGCTGGCCCTTCAACCCCCCCACCTGCTCCACCCACCCATATAATAGCTTTATCTGTTTGAAGTTCTTCAGATTGATGTACAATGGTTTTTATGTTTCCTCTAGACGTCTTTAACAATAAACCATGGCCTAACTCAGAATCAGGTATATTCCATGAATAATAATCTAATATTTGAATTGATAAATTATCTTCCAAGGTACTACTATTATTTATACTATTTAAAATTATTCTATTACAGATATCATTTAAAAAACAATTTAAAGGAGAATTAATGAAGATTGCAATTTTTGGCATTGGGTCAATAGGAGGATATATAGCAGGTCGATTAACCAAGGCTGGAGAAGAAGTTTCTCTTATATCACGAGGAGAAACACTCAACGCTATACGAAACTCAGGACTAACAATTCACAATGAAGAGGCAAATTATACAGTAAATCCAAAACACATCACTGACATCCCAAAAGAAATTGGTATAGTAGACGCAATAATCATTTGTGTTAAAGCTGATGCAGTACAAATTGCAAGCGAAATGATTAAACCATTGGTAGGTGAAAATACTATCATATTACAAACACAAAATGGCCTCACTGCATCCCAGACTATTGGACAAATTCTCGGACAAGAAAAAGTACTTGAAGGGATTTGTAATTTTGGGGCACAAGTAATAAATCCTGGTATTGTTCGAGGTATGGCAAATAATCCAATGCTTACTATCGCAGAAACAAATAATAAAAAAACAGAACGCCTACTTTTACTACAATCCACATTAAAAAATGCAGGATTTAATGCAGTAATACCAGAAAGTTTTCAAGTTGCACAATGGTCAAAGCTTATGGCTGTATCTGCATTAGGATCTATTGGTGCAATTACTCGTAGTAATTCACCAATATGGAGACAAATACCAAGTGTTGTTGAAATGTGGATAAAAAATATGGAGGAAACTCGTGATGTTGCAAAAAGTCTAAATATAGACGTGCCTTACAAAGATATACAAGATAGAATTGATAATTTACACCAAGGTGTTGGCAGTACATCAATGCATAGAGATATTGCAGATGGGAAACCTTCAGAAATTGAACATCAAATAGGATCTATAGTTAGAATCGCAAAAGAAAATAATGTATCAATACCAGTTAACACCTTTATATATAACGCCTTATTACCACTAGAAAAATTGGCACGAGGTGAAATCTCTGGATAATGCTTGAAGTATATATTTCGCTATTTGTATTATTATATTGGGCGATTTTTAAAGAGGGGGATTCTGGTTCAAATAACTACGGCGATCCTGTTAAATAAAAACACACAAATTTAAAGGTCTTAGAATATAAACTCTCTAAGGCCTTTACTAATAAAAGCTAACACTATCAAAGCTATAGCAAGACTCCAAAATTTGGGTTGTAGCCTCCAAGCAATTTCTCTTGAAGTTTCACGAGTTGACTGCGTTCCTATCAAAATCCCCAAAATACTTCCTGAAATAGCTCCAGCAATAATTCCATATTGGAAAAAATTAGTAATATCTAAATTAAATACCCATGCCCAAGAAGTCAAAACGCCCACCGATAAAGGCATATGACTCAATAAAGAACCTAATACTGCAAACACTAAGTATAAATATTTATATTGTCGCGGATAACTATGCATCAACTTTCCTCAGGTTTTGTTTAAATAATTCCATTATATTATAGTAGTTTAAAGTGAATCTATGCACTGTTTTCTGGCAAGGTTTGATTTACATATTACTAGGTAATTTTTTCTTCACCCTGATTTTGGATAGTTTCAAAAATTGGAGGTATAATATAACCATGAAAAGAGGTTCCTACAAAAAAATACGAAAAGCAACTATTGTCATGTCGCTCATAATGGTAAAAAATGTCTAACAATAACATATTAACTATAGAAAATGTATCAAAATCATTTGATGGTATTCAAGCTGTAAATAACTGTACTTTTGAAATATACGAGGGATCAATCACTGGCCTAATAGGACCAAATGGTGCTGGTAAAACAACAGTATTTAACCTTATTACAGGATTTTTAGCACCTGATAAAGGTCACGTATATTTTCAAAAACAAAAAATCGATAAAACCCCAACTCATAAAATCTTCAAAAAGGGACTTGTAAGAACTTTTCAAATACCGCGAGAATTAAAAAAGATGACTGTATTGGAAAACTTATTAGTTGTCCCAAAAGATCAAATAGGAGAACATATTTGGTCGCCATTGATATCATCCAAGAAAATCAATGAACAAGAAGAAATTAATATTAAAAAAGCAAAAGATGTTTTGAATTTTATACGCCTTGATCATCTTACAAATGAATATGCAGGAAATCTTTCTACTGGGCAGAAAAAACTACTAGAACTGGCAAGGACTTTAATGTCTGACCCAAGTTTAGTTTTACTAGACGAACCTGTTGCTGGAGTGAATCCAACTCTAGTAAATGATCTTATGGATAATATTAAAAGAAGCAACGTCGAATTCGGGATCACATTTCTTATTATTGAACACAATATGAATTTTATTATGAATTTATGTAATCCAATACTAGTATTAAGTAATGGTGCAAAAATTTCTGAAGGTACCTCAGCAGAAATTAGATCAGATCAAACCGTTATTGATGCCTATCTAGGAGGGTAAATGGCATTATTAAATGTAAATAATATAAATGCAGGGTATGGAGAAACTGAAATTCTTCATACAGTTTCTATCGAAGTAGACCAAGGAAGTTTAGTCGCTATAATTGGCCCAAATGGATCTGGGAAATCTACATTACTTAAAGTAATTGTAGGTTTATTGGAGGCAAAAAATGGAAAAATTTTATTTGAATCTCGAGATATTACTAATTCCCCACCACGAAAGATTGTTGAATCTGGTATCTCCTATGTGCCGCAAGCTGATAATGTTTTCACAAGTATGACAATTAAAGAAAATCTTGAAATACCATCTCTCGTTCTTAAATTCAATTTTAAAGAGCGATTAGAAGAAATCCTGGAATTATTTCCAATACTAGAAACAAAAATGAATACTAAGGCAGGAACTTTATCAGGTGGACAAAGACAAACACTCGCATTTGCTAAAGCTTTAATATCCAAACCATCATTAATGATATTAGACGAGCCTTCTGCAGGTTTATCACCAATTATGGCCGATTCTACATTTGAAACAATAGAATCAATAAATAAAACTGGCGTGACTATCTTAATAGTTGAACAAAATGCAAAAAAAATTCTCTCGATAGCTGATAGGGGTTATGTTTTAGCTACAGGCGAAAATAAATTAGATGACACAGGTTTAAACTTATTAACTAATCCAGATATTGGAATGTTATATTTAGGAGGTTCAAACTCATGAATATAAAAAATATCGATTATTTTTGGGTAATTTTTTTAATTGCCATATCAGCTTTAATAATTTTTGCTCAACCTAGTTTATTAATCAATGGCCTACTTTTAGGATTTATTTATTCTTTGGGGGCAATAGGTTTAACTTTGGTATTTGGCATATTGAGATTTGGCAATTTTGCACAAGGCGACTTAATGACACTAGGAGGATATATCTCACTTACTATAGTCACTGTGATTTTTGCAGGTATAGGGTTCACTGGATCAGCGATCGGCCCATTTACCTTTGGACTCCCGATAATAGCTGCTATTCCTTTAACGATGTTATTAACATCTATTATCGTTGTAGTTTTAGATCAGTTGATTTATAAAAGACTTAGATCTCGTCAAGCAAGTACCATGCTTATCAGTATCGCATCTTTGGGCGTGGCAATAATGATTAGAGGATTAGTGCAGTTTTTATGGGGAAATGAACCTGCACATTTTCCAAGAGAATCAAAACAATTTTATATGCTTCCTCTAGATATACGAATCCCTCCAGACAATATAATCCTTGGTCTTGTAGCAGTTTTAATGACACTTGGTGTGTATTTATTCCTTAAATATAATAAATATGGGAAATTTATGAGAGCTACTGCAAATAACCCTGACCTCAGCCTGTCGACAGGAATAAATACAAGTGTAGTAATTATATGGACATGGGTTATTAGTGGCAGCCTTGCTGCTGCTGGGGGTACTATACTTGCAGTTTCACAAGCACAAATACTTCCAATGACAGGGTGGAAAATTTTACTCCCTATTTTTGCAAGTGTCATATTAGGAGGAATCGGGAAACCTATTGGTGCACTTGTTGGAGCTATAATCATTGGTGTTTCTATGGAAGCATCAACTGCTTGGATTAATCCCACATATAAACCTGCTGTAGCTTTCACAATAATGATTGCTATGTTGCTTGTTAAACCCAACGGATTATTTGGAGAAAAAGACTAATGGATTTAGGTGGAGTATTAATTTATATTTCAGGATTTATTATCATGGCGAGCATCTATGGTATATTTTCTATCGGCCTTAATATCCACTGGGGCTTTACAGGTCTTTTTAATATTGGAATTGCAGGCTTTTTTGCAATAGGTGCGTATTCTTCAGCCCTCATTACAATTGAGCCACCTGACCCAAAACTATTCGAAGACTATATATTTGGGGGTAATTTACCCGAAGTATTAGGATTTTTTAACCTTGGAATAGATATGTGGTTCTTTGTTGCCTTAATATTTGCTGGTCTTGTGTGTGCTATTATTGCTGCTCCAATTGCTTTAATCACCTTGCGATTAAGAGAAGATTATTTAGGAATGGCAGCCTTGGGTATAGCGGAAGCAATTCGTTTAATATTTTTAAATGAAGCATGGTTGGCTAACGGTGGACGTGGTATGTATGGTATACCAAAATTTCTTGGTGGTATGGTTTCTCCAAGGTATTACGATGTACTATATGCTCTAATAGCAGTATTAATTTTACTAGTTATCTATTTACTTGTTCAAAGAATAATTACATCACCTTGGGGTAGGGTATTAAAATCAATTCGAGAAGATGAGATTGCTGCAACATCTCTTGGGAAAAATGTTTTTTCATTTAAAGTACAATCATTTATCCTTGGCGCCTTTATCATGGGTATCGGAGGAGCAGTTTTTGCGCATGGATTTCGCTTCTTAGATCCTTTTACTTTTAGACCTTTACTCTCAACGTTCATAATATGGACGATGTTAATGGTTGGTGGAAGTGGAAATAATAGAGGAGCTATTGCTGGTGCATTTATAGTTTGGGGCGTTTGGTCAACAACACAATTCTTGCCAGGATTTCTTTCCAGCCCAGATCTACGTTATTTTATGGTAGGTTTATTAATAGTTGTAATGCTCCTTTTTAAACCTAGCGGAATTATTCCTGAGACAATAAATGGAGGAAATCAAGGACAAAAAAAAGAGGCCTAAAAAGGCCTCTTTTTATTTTATCTCTATCGCAATTATGGAGCTTCAAATCTATTTGTAGATTCTATCTTTCCACCTTTGACAGACCAGATTTCGATTGAATTCAAAACGTCACCATTGTCATCAATTTCTTGAGAACCAGCAACTCCTTCAAAGTCGATATCTTCACCGTCTCTAATCATTTGAATAGCAGTTTCCATGTCTCCAGGACCAACTTTAGTTCCAGGAGCATTTGATACATCTCTCATTGCTGCTGCAACACCTGCACCATCACAATCAGCATCGTCTCCACCATCAATTAGACATTTTTCTGTTGCTAGAGCAATCATAACAAATGCATCGAAAGTTTCACCAAGGAATGGATCAGAAGGGATTTCTCCAAATCGAGCTGCGTATAGCTCTTCAAAAGTATCTTTAGCTTCACTTGGTGGTGCACCAGGTGCTGTACCATACATACCTTCAAAATTGTTAGCACCAAGACTATCTAACATATCTTGACTCTTTGTACCATCAACAAACATAAAGGTGTCTGCAAATGAACCTTCAAGTGCCTCTCTAATATATACTTGAGCGCTACCTGGATAACTCATAGCAATTAATGCGTCAACTCCGCCTTCTGTTGCTTTGGCTACTTCACTCATATAAGTTGAAAGTTCTCCCTCATGAGGAACAGCCTGAACAATACCACTAAAATTAGCAGTAAAGATGTTAGCTAGTCCTTCACCATAAGGATTATTTACATAAAGTATTCCAACTTTCTTGTATCCAAGCTCCTCAGCAAGTTTGCCTAATACAGAACCTTGAGCTGCATCAGATACAGTACTTCTAAATAACAAATCATTATCATCAATAACAGAAATTGAAGGTGCTGTTGAAGCTGGAGATACTAAAACTGTTCCTCCAGGTATAGTCACTGATTCAGCAACTGCTGTTGTAACACCACTTGATAAAGATCCTACTATTCCAGAAATGCCTTTAGCCTGTAGGGCTCTAGCAGCATCACCTGCGACTTTAGCATCTGTTCCTGAGTCTTTATGAACAGCTACCACATTCATGCCAGCTTCATTTAGAACAGTCACTGCCAATTCTGCACCATTTCGCATAGGTTTGCCATATACACCTAAATCACCAGTGTAATCTAGTAAGGTTCCTATTTCTAACGGTTCAGCATCTTCTTCTTCATCCAAAGATGGCAAATAATCACAAGCCACCATTGAAACACCTATCAAAGCTGTAACTAATATAAACGAAACATAAGAAGAAAATTTAATCATATGCTCCTCCTTAAACAAATACAGATTTTAAACCCAAAATAGATTTAACACCGTATTAAATAATGATAATATTATTACATATAATTCAAAAACTAGGCAAGTATAAACTCAGTATGATGAATATCGTATATATTTCCATTTCTTGTACAATATGTTTCCAATAAAAATAAACGTAATTGATTTCATTTTATTGTTGATGACACTATTATCATGAAGTATAGTACGGATATCAATTGAAAAGTGATTTAGGAGCCATAATGTCAAATACTTTCAAAGCCTTACGGGCAGAGCTTGAATCTGAAGAATTAACAATAAAAATTACAGAACTCCAACAGGAAGATTTGCCTGAGGGAGATACAATAATAGAAGTTCATTTTTCTTCTCTAAATTATAAAGATGGTATGGCTTTGAATGGGAATAAAGCTAAAATTATGAGAAATATTCCCATGTCCCCAGGTATTGATTTAGCTGGCATAATACAATCAACTTCTAGTGGTAAATTTAAACAAGGCGATGAAGTAATCGTTACAGGTTGGGGGCTTGGTGAAACGCATTCAGGTGGATATTCACAATTAGTTCGAGTAAATAGTGAGTGGCTTATTAAAAAGCCTGATAATATTTCATTAAAACATACTATGTCTGCTGGAACAGCTGGTTTGACTGCCATGTTATCAATCATGAGCTTGGAAGATTCAGGAATTTCTAATACTAGCGGAGATATTGTAGTAACTGGTGCTTCTGGTGGAGTTGGGAATATATCAATAATGATCCTAAACAAATTAGGTTACTCAGTCACAGCTGTAACAGGTAGAATGGAATTAGAAAATTACCTGAAAAATATTGGGGCTAGTAATGTAATGTCCAGAGATGATTTATTAGCTATGAATAGACCTCTGAATTCTGGGAAATGGGCAGGAGCAATTGATACTTCAGGGGGTATCATACTTGCAAATGTTTTATCAGCAATAAATTACGATGGAGCAGTCGCCTGTTGTGGAAATGCTGCAGGAAATGATCTACCAACAACTGTTTTACCTTTCATATTGCGTAAAGTAAAACTTATAGGAATAGATTCTGTATATTGTCCTCAATCTATAAGAATTAAAGCTTGGGAAAAATTAGGAGAATTAATAAATGCAGAAGACTTCGAAAAGGTAACAGAAGAAATTAATTTAGTTAATATAAATGAATCAGCGCAAAAAATTCTTGCTGGCCAAATTCAAGGCAGAGTCGTCGTTAATATTAAAGATATTTAAGAAACCTAATTTATAAAGGAAATATTATGAATAACGAATGGGGACAAATATATAAATCATTAGGTGCTACACCAATAATCAACGCTATCGGTAGTGTTACTATGCTTGGAGGTTCTACTCCTGTTAAAGAAGTCAAAGAGGCAATGGAATTAGCAGATTCCGCCTATATACCATTAATGGAACTAGAAGAAAAAGCAGGATCTGTAATAGCTGATCTATTAAATGTCCCTGCCACATACATAACATCTGGAGCGGGCTCTGCTCTTACTTTAGCAACTGCTGCTTTAATGGCAGGTGATAATGATGATTATATACAACAATTACCTGACACCACCGGTATGAAAAACCAAATTTTAATACAAAAGAGACAACATTATTGGTATGATCGATGCCTTGAACTTGCAGGTGCTAAATTAGTTGACTTTGGATCAGCAGAAAAGACAACAAAAGACGATCTAGAAAGAGCAATTAATGAAAACACACTAGCCGTCCACTATTATGCTGTTGAGCAGAGCATTGATCCTCAAGCCCTCACATTAGAAGATACTTTAGAGGTGGCCAAAAAACATAATATACCTGTTATGGTTGATGCAGCTGGTCAAATTTATCCTTTAGAAAATTTAGGAAAATATGTGAGAATGGGAGCTGATTTTCAATGCATTGCTGCAAAATATATAGGTGCTCCACAATCTACCGGATTAGCATTAGGTACTAAAGATATGATTTATAAACTTTCACTACAATCTTTTGTAGGTTACGAAGGTAGAAGGATTCGTGGTGTTGGTAGGCCTCAAAAAGTCGATAGACAAGAAATGATTGGTGTTGTAGCTGCAGTTAAAAGATGGATGAGTCTTAATCATGAAGACAGATTATCAAAATCAGAAACAATGACTATGTCCATTATTAATGGAATTAAAAATATACCTTCAATCGATGTTTCAATTATCGACAATGTAATAGGTCATATGCCATTTGGGCTAAGAATTAAAATAAATAGTTCGGCAAATTTTAACGCTCAAGATTTGGTTAATATGCTAAAAGCAGGAGACCCTCCGATTTGGACTAGAGTATCTGTTGCAGGTAACCAAGACGATTTTATAGACATCCATATGTTTGGTCTAAATGATGGTGAAGATATAATAGTTTCTGATCGTATAAATTCTGCCATATCAGATAGAAATTAATTAAAGTATAAAAGAAAAACAATATGAATATTCCAAAATTTGGACTTAATCGTCATAACACAAGTTCAGTTTCCGCATTTACTGCTGATGTTATCCGTGCAGAAAAAATAGGGTGGGATTGTGCTTTCCTTCCAGATTCTCCTTTAAGATTACGAGACAACTATGTTCTTTTGTCAGGAGCAGCACAAGCAACTAAAACAATTACAATTGGCCCATTATTAACTAATCCTATTACTAGGCATCCTTCAGTAACAGCTTCTAGTATAGCAACTGTCGCAGAATTAGCTCCAAATAGAACTATTCTAGGATTAGGGGTAGGAGACACCGCAGTACGATTAGCAGGACTAAAACCAGCTAGGGTAAAAGAATTAGAACAAGGAGTACACATTATTAAATCGCTCCTTGCTGGAAAAAAAATTGAGGTAGGCGCAACAAGACCTGCAGAACTTCCTTTTCCACAAAACGTACCTGTATGGTTAGCAGCTGGTGGGCCTAAAACACTTGAAATGGCTGGTTCATGTGCTGATGGTGTATTTATTAGAGTAGGAACAGACATAAAAAATATAAAAAATTCAGTGAATAGAATTAAAGAAGGTGCTATAAAATCAGGTCGAGATCCTAGTACAATTAAATTAGGTACTATTTTCCATACTGTTTTTTGTGAAGATGAAGACGATGCAATGTTTATGGGGAAATCTATGGCGGCTGGATATTATGAATATTCACCTATGCTTGTAGAAAATTTAAACATATCCTGGAATGGGCCACACCCAGATGAATTAAAAAACCAGGGCCTCGTGTGGCCAGATTTTCATCATGCTTCAGACCTGATTCAAAGTGGCAAAGCAGTAGATTTTATATCTGAAAACCTAGCTAAAGCATTTTGCCTAATGGGTGGTGCAAATCAAATAACTAATCAAATTGTACAAATACTCAAAGAGTGTATGAATATAGGTATTGAATTTGAATATGTAGTCCTCCACCCAATTCCGAACCCACCAATACCAGATAATGGACCTAGCGCTTACTTAGAACGAATACCTAAAGAAGTATTATCCCAAGTTAAAAAACTTCTTGCTAAAGCATAACCGCTAATACATCCATCCAAATACGGATTGAAATTATAGTTAGTAGTATTATAAAACCAAAACGTAAATGTTTTACTGATAATTTAGAATTGACGTACGTTCCTATTTTTGCTCCCGGTATTCCTCCAGCAATAGCAAAAAGAGAAAGTATCAATGGCACCTGCCATGTAATTATTTTACCTAGTAAAGCAGCTAAAACTGCAAAAAATGTTACAGCTAAAGAAGTAGCAATAGCATTCCGTAGAGGTATTTTCATCATCCTATTAAGAATAGGAACTGTTAAAAACCCCCCACCTACCCCAACCATTCCTGCCATTATTCCTGCAGGAATAAATATCCCTAAAATTTTACGACTTCTTGAGGAATTATATTGGCTTTCAATCCTATCACCAGAGTTTAACAACATCAAAACAACAGCTGTAGTAGACATGGAACCAAAAATAAATAATAAAAGTATATCTGGTGACCATTTCGAGAGGATACCTCCAATAAAGCCTCCTGTAGAAACGAATATACCTCCCCATATAACTATAGTTCTATCAATTAAGCCACTTTTTTTATATACCAAAGTGCCGGTAAAACTTGATACCAAACCTTGGACTAATGATATCGCCATAATTTGTTTAATATCTATAATCGGCATCCCTAACATTTGTGGGCCATATAATAGAAATGGAACAGTAACCACGGCGCCACTAACCCCAAAAAGACCAGATAACCATCCACCAAGAAAAGTTAAAAATAAAACTACTAAATAAAGAAATATGTCCATAATTTGGTAATAATACCATGATTTGTTTGAAAATTTAGTCGAAACTAATAGATTTAATCAGATACTATTCTAACCATGTTAATAGAAACAAATGTAATTATAATTCTAATACTAGTCATTTTGCTCGCATCCACAGTTAAGGCAACTGTAGGATTTGGATTTGCATTGGTATCTACTCCATTACTACTTCCTATATTAGATCTAACAACTATTGTTCCAATAATCATGCCTTTGGTATTAATTAATGACTATATAATTGCCTTTGAAAATAAAAAATACTTAAAACCGGATAAAATTCTTCCAATAGCTGGTTCAGCTATTTTAGGAATACCTATAGGAATTATTATCCTTTCTAATTTAGATATGTATGTTTTAACAATAATAATATCAATAATAATTTTAACAACTGCATTATTTCTTTTTACTGGGAAGACAGTAACTATCAAACGAGAGAAATTAACTTCAATGTTTGCTGGTTTTTTTAGCGGTATATTAGTAAGTACTTCAGGTTTGTCTGGGCCACCAATAACTATATTTCTGATAAATCAAAAATGGGGAAAATTAGACTTTAGAAATAACCTAGCCCTTTATTTTTCTATTATTGATACAGTTACAGTAGTATCCCTTTTTATAACCGGATTTATAACTCAAGAAACATTAATTGCAAATTTATTTCTGATACCGTCTGTCTTAATTGGATATTTAATTGGGAAAAATATACTACCACTAATTAATCAACAACTTTTTACTAAAATAATTATTGTAATAATAATGACGGGTGCGTCACTTACTTTATTTACAACACTAAGAGGACAATTCTTCTAAAACTTCGTCTACAACAGTATTATCAACGCTTGAATTAACTACAGCATGGCCTATATCAGGTAATAGAACCCAGTTAATAGAACTACCTACTGCTTTTTTATCGAGGGACATAGCTGACTTTATAGAATCAATACTAATATCTTGAAAAGATACAGGCAAATCAAATTTTTTAAGAATAGCTAATTGACGCTCCAATATAGAATCATCAGTAATACCCATTCTATTACCTATCATAGCAGCACCCATCATACCAATTGATACAGCCTCTCCATGTAATAATTTATGATATCCTGTAGCAGTCTCAAGTCCATGACCTATTGTATGACCATAATTTAGCAAAGTCCGAATACCTCTAGTTTCTTTTTCATCTTGAGAAACGATTTCTGCCTTAATTTGAATACTTCTTTTGACTACTTCACTAGTTAAACCAGGTTCCAAATTTAACAATTGTTCGTACTCATTTTCAAAAACCTCAAATAATTGCCTATCCAAGATTAATCCATGTTTAATTGCCTCAGCCCAACCTTCCATAGTCTCACGATATGGTAAAGACCTCAGAGTAGAAACATCAGCAATCACTACTTTAGGTTGATAAAAAGATCCGACAAGATTTTTACCTTCTGGAAGATCAACTGCTGTTTTACCCCCAACTGATGCATCAACCATAGCTGCTAAACTTGTTGGAATTTGAATAAAACCCAAACCGCGATTATATGTAGCTGCTACAAAACCAGCCATATCGCCAACGACTCCACCACCAAGCGCAACAACAGTATCTTGCCTTTGCGCCTTAGATTCTGCTAACCAACGATAAACATTAGATATTGTATTAAATGTTTTATTATGCTCACCAGGTTCTATTTGATATGAAGTAACTTGTTTTCCAGTTGAGGCAATATGTTTTTCCACTTCAGGTCCATATAAACTATATACATTCTTATCCGATATAAGAAATAAATTACCTGGTATGTCTAAATTTGAGAAAATTTTTGGGATATCTTCGAATATACCCCAACCTGAATATAAAGGACACACACCATTACTATACGTAACTATTCCAGCCAATTCAGATTTAATACCTACTTGTAAAAATCTTGATTTATCTAAATTATCAAAAGTTTTATATATTCTTGCCACTTCTTCTGCAGACTGATACGTGGTTAGATTATCTGTATGTATAGTCCAATCTGACTTTGCATAATATTGTTGTCTTTTATTTTTTATATCCGTAATAGAATCTACACTTATATTACCCTTTAGTACGGGCCTAATTTCGTCTTTTGCTTCTTCATTTGTTAGTCTTGTATATATTGTCTGAGGCATTGCTTCCAAACATACTATAAAGCCTTTGGATTTCATTGATGCATAATTATTATCATCAATCATCACGCCTCCTCCAGTTGCAATAACACAGTTAGAGAAAGAGCCATAATATTGTAATAATTCACTTTCTTTCTTTCGGAATATTTCTTCCGAATCCTCTGAAAACACCTTATCAATAGGTTTATTAAAATATTTTACTATTTCTGTATCAAGATCTATAAAGTTATAGGACAAGATATTGGCAACAATCGGTCCAATTTCCGATTTACCAGTTCCCGAAAACCCAACTAAAAATATATTATTCATATAAAAATATAAACCTTTTAATATTTATGCCATGGCAATTTAGCATCAGGATCGCTCCATAATTTAGCTAATCGCAATGAAATTAACACTCCACCGATAATAGCAACAATCATATGTATACCTGTAAAGTTATCAATAAATGAATTAAACAATGCGTATAAAATAAAGGCTAGAAACCAGTTAAATAATCCCCATAAAACATTTACTGTTGATGAAGAAACTTTATTAAACACTGTCATATGTGATTGCCCGGTCACTCCCTTTATATAGTGTGGAATACCATTAGCAACACAAACTCCAACGATAAAAACTAAGATATAGCCAACTATTACTAAAGACAATTCATACCACCTCTTGAAATAAACTATTCATGGAGAAATTTAAGTAAATCTCCAACATCATTATAATCTTTTTCATTTGAAGGAAGACCTATAGATACTCTAGAAGCATAAGCTCCAAATCGATCCTTTAATGAAGGTCCAATTTCTTTATAAGTACCAGAAACACTAAAGGTATCTAACATCGTCTCATCAATTAAATTTGGCATTTCGTCCCATTTTCCTTCTTTAGACATTTCATGTAATCTCAAACAAGTCTCTCCCCATTCATACATATCCATTACTGGCTTATAACTACGAGTGGAACCATAAAATGATATTCGTTTTCTACAAATCTCTCTTTGTTCTTTCACTTGTTCTTCTGAGCTACCAGTAGCAATCATACCTCCTCCAGATATAAAAACATCTTCTAGCTCACGTCCGGAAGTGGTCGCTCCTTCTTCAATCTTAGGTAAAATTACTTCATCGACATACCGTTTATTATTAAAACTATGTAAAAGAATTCCATCGCAAACACCACCGGCAACTTTAGACATCGCAGGTCCAACAGCGGCAATGTAAATAGGTGGTTGTTCACAATCAAGAGGTCCTGGATTAAACTCTGGTGTCATCAAAGTAATAGAATAATGTTTTCCTTGATAATTTAATTCTGATCCATTTTGCCAACAATCCCAAATAGCTCTAATAGATTCTACATATTCTTTTATACGTGGAGCAGGAGCAGACCATTCGACACCAAAGCGTCTTTCATTATGCCCTTTAACCTGAGACCCCAGACCTAATTCAAATCTCCCGTCAGACATTTTTTGCAAATCCCATGCCATATATGCAGAAACCATAGGACTTCTAGCAAATGCAATTGCTATTCCTGTACCGACTTTAATAGTCTTTGTATGCTCTAAAGCTAAAGTAGATAACAAAAAGGAATCATGTGCTAACTCTCCAAAAGATATCCCATCAAACCCTAATTCCTCTGCGGCCTGCGCAAGCTTAGGGATTTCTTTTAGATTATCTCTAGGTAAACCACAATATACTTTCATTTAGATCTCCTTAAAAATTGTTTTAACCATTGTAACATGAGGAATTCCTGCTTCAATAAAAACATCTCCTTCTTCTTTGTATCCATGATTATCATAAAATTTTTTAACGTATTCTTGAGCATTCAGAGTAATTTGCTGTATTCCTTCATTTAATGCTATTTGTTCTAAAAAATCTAACACCATTCCACCAACCCCAAATCTTCTGTATTTTTGCATTACAGCCATTCTACCAATTGTTCCATTCATATTAACACCAGGTATAAGTCGACCAGTAGCAATGGGATAATTATCCTTGTAGGCAATTGCATGAAATGATATTTGATCTAGATCATCTAGTTCTTCTTCGCTGGGAACTCCTTGTTCTTTAACAAAAACTTCAAGCCTTATATTAAAACAGTCATTTAGCTCTTTTTCTGTTATTACTTGATACACTTTTATATTTGATTTCATCAACCTATTATATTCTCCTAGCATAAAGATTAAATACGTAGAAATAGAATGCTTGTCAAAAAACCATTTTCAGGAGTAATCTTTTATAAATATGCTTAATAAAATTGAACCGAAAGGTCAGAATGCTAAGTTCAGAAATAAGAAGAAAATATTTAGACTTTTTTGAAAACCAAAAACATCAGATAACACCAAGTTCTTCATTAATTCCAGCAGAAGATCCAACTCTCCTATTAACAACTGCAGGAATGGTTCAATTTAAACCCTATTTCACTGGCGAAATTTCCACCCCAGTAACAAGGTTTACAAGTTCACAAAAATGTTTTCGTGTAACAGATTTAGAAGAAGTTGGAGATGAAACTCATCTTACATTTTTTGAAATGCTCGGCAATTTTAGTATTGGTGATTATTTCAAAAAAGAAGCTATCATTTGGTCACTTGAATTTGTCACTAATATCCTGGGACTGGATAAAGAAAAACTTTGGGCAACAATTTACACTGATGATGATGAAGCTCTTAATTTGTGGATAGCTGCAGGAATCCCAGAAAATAGAATAAGAAGATTTGGAGATTCAGATAACTTTTGGGGACCTGCAGGTTCAGAAGGTCCTTGCGGACCTTGTAGTGAATTACATTATGATTTTGGAGGTCCTTGTACTGCAAATAATAATGATTTGTGCGGCCCAAACTGTTGTAGTAGATTTCTAGAATTATGGAACCTTGTTTTTATGCAATATTTTCAAGATTTAAATGGTAATAGAACGCCTTTACCTAATCCAAACATAGATACTGGAATGGGCCTTGAAAGAGCAGCAATGATATTGCAAAAAGTAAATTCTCTTTATGAAACTGATTTATTCCTTCCAATAATTGAAAAAGTTGAAAATATATTTAAAACAAAATATGGTATTGATACTGAAATTGACTATTCTATCCGAGTTATAGCAGAACATGTAAGATCAGCAACTTTTCTAATTGCTGATGGTGTCGTCCCTAGCAATGAAGGAAGAGGGTACGTATTAAGAAGATTGATAAGAAGAGCCATTAGATTTTCAAAAAAGATCTACTCTGTATCAGAATCTCACAATCTATGTTTAAACCAAGTATCCAAAACTGTCGTTGAAACTATGGGGCAACACTACCCAGATTTAATTGCTGGTGAAAAATTCATATATAAAGCATTAGATCAGGAAGAGTTGCAATTCTCAAAAATATTGGATCGCGGATATGATTATCTCATGCAACTTATAGAAAAAGGTATTAATGACGGAATTATACCTGGAGAAGAAATATTTAAACTACATGATACTTACGGTTTCCCTATAGAAGTAACAAAAGAAGTTGCTCAAGAAAATAGTATTACATTAGATATAGAAAATTTCGAACTACTAATGGAAGGGCAAAAAACAAAGGCCAGATTAAGTGCTGATTTTTCTGGTGATAGTGAGTCAACTAAAATATATGCCTCTATAAATCTGGAATCTGAATTCATAGGATATGATAAAATTGAAGGCAATTCCGTTATTACTGCAATCTTTTCTAATGGTAAACAAATAGACAAACTCGAATCTAAAGAAACTGGTGAGATCATACTTGCATCTACACCTTTTT
>Ga0209089_10000566_pt1 | contig 33850 bp, 27 predicted proteins | sample ArcticOcean_MG_C_FD_187431 | JGI IMG/M metagenome (GOLD analysis project Ga0209089, IMG submission 187431) | Marine microbial communities from western Arctic Ocean - ArcticOcean_MG_CB2_150 (SPAdes) (version 2) | ecosystem: Environmental > Aquatic > Marine > Oceanic | place: Arctic Ocean: Canada...
GGAAGCTATATTCCCCGAACCGATCGTCTCCCAGGTACAGCCAGTGGATCGACCGTCAACACAGCCGGTTGTTACGCCTACCCCTGCACTCGAACAACTGCCGCCGATAATAACCATGGTAACTCCTCACTTTTTATTGGGAAGAGCCATAAAAGGCGGTCGATTTGCTCCCGTAGGAACAAAGATCACAGTATGGATAGCGGGATACTCTAGCCCGGTTGGAGAAACCGTAACGTATGCTCCTAGTGCACCCGGATCAATGGGTAAGAACTACGAAGTGTATGTCCATCAATATGGGGCAGTTTTAAGTGAGGGTTCTTCTCTTATGTTCCATATAGGCAATCAAGATACTGATCAGGTCTACCCATGGTCGTCAGGCGGAACAACTATATTAAACTTGGCGGTCCAATAAGACTTTATATTACGACCATATCTAACCAGATCTGGAGGCCCGGTGGCACACTTCACGTAAGCGTCTCACTCGCCGAGAACCCTGTATTGGCTGATGGCTACGATATATCGATAAATACGCCCGGCAATGTAACGGTCCGATATAGGTTCGATGGAGATCCTGACTCAATCCGTCCTCGGACACCACGTCCAGCCCCATAGTCATGACGGAGCGATTATCGTGATCAAAACGTCATGCCAACTTCCAATCAACAAAGGCTTATCGTAGAACCTAGAAGATTCTTTAGATCTGCGATCATCGGATACTCCTTCGGCTACACCGCGGTACCCAACGTGATCGCTGACTCATATCGTATCCTTGGTGTAGGCGATCATTAGATCAAAATGGTTATTCTCTAGATATGACCAAACACGTCGTCCTGATTTTAAACATCGAGACAGATCGAGAGGATATGATGATTAGAACCCTCCATTACAATTACCATGGATAAAGTAATTGTCACTAGCCTTTTGATCATAGCCGGTGTGATAACCGCAGTCATATTGTTGGGAGTATTGAGTACTAGCGTAGGAGACACCGCCCAAACCATAAAAACAACGGGCAAGCAAGCAGACGCTCAGACAAAGGCCGGGATAACGATCCTACAAGTACTCACACATGGAAACGGAACGCAGCTTGATATCTGGGTGAAGAACACCGGGTCTATCCAAATACAGCCTCTAGAGGAGGTCGACGTATTTCTGATGGATATAGAAGGGAGTTGGGGAGACTATATAACCTATTTACCCGGAGGTCCTATTGGAGGTGAAAACACCTGGAGGGTTTTAAGCCAAGTCGGACTTAAATGGAATCCTGGTGACACATTCCAACTTCGAGCTTCCTTATTACCCGTCAACCGAATCCTTAATAATACCGGGTACAATCTTTCAATCACGACACCTGATCTTTACACCACAAAATACAGATTCGACTCGCGCCCTTGAACTTATTTTAGGAACCCAACATTTGAGGCAAGTGAAAACCGGATCCCAGATTCAAACAGACCATCAACCAGTCTTTGGCCAGAAAAAGTTCTTTAAGCATGCTCTATAGGCCGATGATCTTGTCTGATGGATAAAGTACTTGTCGTTGGACTCCTGATAGTGGCCAGTGTGATAACCGCTACGATATTGTTCGCGGTTTTTCGGACATCCATAGAAGAGTCCAGAGGCTCGGTAGTAGGGCTACAAGAACAGGCATCAGAACAAGCTCAAACCGGGCTGACCATCGTGGGAGTGATTCCAGGTGACGATGCCTCCAAAGTTGATATATGGGCTAAGAATATCGGGGTGGTAGATATTCAGCCTGTAAGGAACATCGAGTTGTTCCTGGTTGACGTCGACGGTGACCGAGGGGGGTACTTAAGATATTCAGAGATTGGCCCCGCATTCATGGAAGACACATGGTCGGTTGTCGGACCGTTTAACGAGCGATTGAGGCCCGGTGAAACTATCCAGTTACACGCGGACCTATTTAGAAACCCGCTAACTAAGGGTGAATACAACCTCACCGTAAGCTCGCCGAGCGATGTGGGCGCCTCAGTGCTTTTTTCGGCCGATCCAAACGCGCCCGTACCAGCTCAACCGCCGCCGCCGCCGCCGCCGATACTGCCATTCACCCTCGTGACCAATGTCCTTCCTCCCGGCGCTGGTACTGTGATCGGAGGTGGGGTGTACCTCCCTGGCGCAATCGCCCCGGTCACTGCTACTCAAAGCACGGGCTTCAGGTTCGACAACTGGTCAGGGGACTGCATCGGCACAGCCTTATGTAACGTCTTAATGGACTCAGATAAGGCCGTGACAGCTAACTTCTCACGCTCAGAGTTCACGCTTGCTACCAACTCTCTTCCTGCAGCCGGTGGCACCATAGCTGGCGGCGGGACTTACCCAATTGGGACGGTTGTGAATGTGACTCAGGTCGCCAATGCGGGCTCCACGTTCGACAACTGGTCAGGAGACTGCTCCGGCGCAGGATCGTGTGACGTCACCATGGACGCAGATAAGGCCGTCACGGCCAACTACTCGGGCACGTTGTTCACACTCACTGCCACCGCTGATCCAGTTGCCGGTGGCACCGTGACCGGCGGCGGGACTTACGCCATGGGAGCGGTTGCGTCTGTGACTCAGGTCGCCAGTGCGGGCTACACGTTCGACAACTGGTCAGGAGACTGCTCCGGCGCAGGCCCGTGTAACGTCAATATGGACCGTGATAAGGACGTGGAGGCCAACTACTCCGCGGCGGCGGCGGCGCCACCGCCTCAACCACCGGCCGGTTGCAACCCCACACCAGCAGGTGCTGCTCCAGTGCTTAATTCGATAACGATGAGCAGTGGCTACCCTCGACAGATGTTGGCTGTGGACGGAGATACGATTGGAGCAAGTGTGATATGGGGAGCTGGGAGCGGAACTGAGACGACTATAACCACCGGTGTGGGTGGGACAAAGTATTTCCAGATCCCTGAAAATGCCACGCCTGGGTCTTACCCTGTTGCCATCAGAGTAGGAGCAAATACATCGAATATTGTATGTGTTACCGTTTTCGCAGTTTCAGGAGCTTTTCCAGCTCCTAGGATCGAAGATATAGCTCTGAACGGTCGGACTGGCTCAGACATAGCGTTGACGGTATCTGCCGCCAACATGGACGCAGACGCAACTTTGACCGTTAATGGAGTAGCGATACCTAATTCTGCCCTTTGGGGCGCTCTACCCGTTCCGTACTTGAATAGTCATGTGCCGGCTAGTTATGGCTATCCGATTTATCATTACTCACAGTTGAAAGGCATCGTTTCTAATTCACAACCAGGTTCTACACTGACAGTTAGGATCACAAATAGAGGCGGTGGATCATCTACTAAGTCATATACTTTGCCCGCTAGGTGGGACCTCCTTGATAGTGACGGCGACGGATTGCTCGATACCTGGGAAGACAGCGGCTATACAAGGCCAGGTGGGGGTACCGTCGATCTGCCGGCTATGGGTGCGACAAAATACCGAAAGGATATTTTGGTCGAATCCGATTGGGTAGCGGTCGCAGCACCATCAGTAAATGTTTTTACAGCTTCTATAAACACATTCGCCCAGGCCCCCGTACTTAATCCGGACGGTTCAAGTGGCATAGATCTAATAATCGATCGTGGGCAAGGCGGCCCATTTACCGAGGGGGGGGAGATACTGACTCCGCATAACACCATCTGGTTCGGTGGTGTTTCTAGGTGGGGGTACATGAATTTTTATGATTACAAACCAACTAATTTTAATTCGGATCGAAATGGTCTTTTTCATTACAATGTATTCGGTCGTGCAAGCCCGACTGGGTCTTCAGGAGTAGCCGAAGGGCCACAAGGGGGACCCCAGAGGGGAGATGATTTCCTAGTCAGCTGCAACTGGTGTGACGAAGGAGGCCTAATCGGGACGTTTCTGCATGAATTGGGGCATAACCTAAATCTTCATCATGGAGGTGTATCGTCGCTCCCGGAGCCGCAAAATTGGCACACGAACCCATATAGGCCGAATAACCCATCGATAATGTCGTATAGATATCAAACCAGCGGTGGCACAAACACTTCGTGTACCAAAAGCAAAGACGGTTTGTATACATATTCTCAGGGCCAAATGAGAACCATCAATGAATTGAACACAGATGAACGCATCGGCATTTGCGATAACATAGCTTTAGATCTCAGCGAGCCATTTCCAGACGGAATAATAGCCACTGGCAGAATAAATAGCGATGATCCGCAAAATAGAAATTCAAATTTCAGGACTGCAGACGACACTCATGTAGACCAGGATCAATGGGGGCAAATAACATTAGATTTCCGGAACTATTGGTGATCTGTCCAAGGATATTATGCTGAAGAAATTACTATTGATAACGATCGTCTTGATCTCTTTGCCCGGATGCTCTAGGTCGGGCGAAGAACCCAAAGGTAGACCCTCAGATGGTATTCCCGTTACCCAACAAATCCCTGTTATTCCACAAATAGTAGTGGTACCGACCGAGACCATACCTCCAACCACACACCCATTAATCGTGCAACACACTCTGGTACCGAACAATGCACCACTTGTAATGTCCACTGTAGCTCCGGAACCGCCTAAACAGCCATCCTTATTGAATGACGATCTTCCAGACGTGTCCATTTCAGTGAGTTCGCAGAGATTGAACGGAAAACTAGATTACACAGGCCCAATTTCTATCGATAGTGAATCTATAGAAATCCCTACATCTGATTCTGGCCCTATCATCATTCAATACCGACTCCCCGAACAGATGGGCCCGATACCAAATATAGATACTGGAACTGTGCAATTGCTAACGGAAACTACACCGGCACTCGGCAATATCGAAATCTTAATAAGCGATGACACAGGGTTGATTTTCGGTCAAGTTAAGAAAAGTTCAAAATCACGGGTAGAGATCAATCTCGGAGGGCTTGTATCGTTAAGACAGAGTAGTGTCGTCGAAGGATCAGCCACAAACACCCAGGTCGAGGTCAACATGATCGATAACGGAAGCATCATCGCCCAAATCCCGATAGGCGTACCTACTTCGATCAAAACTTCCATAGGACATCTAGATATACTTGTCGAAGGAAGTTTCTACTTCAATCCCGACGCTGGTTTAGCTGATATTTTCACACCGTATTCCATGACTACATGGATCGTCCGAAAAGGATGATCGATATCTTTTGGTGCTATCCATAACTAAACAACTCTACTGGTTCCGGGCGTGATATCCGAACTTCGAACAGAGTTTGTCAATTTCAACCCGGTCTCTAACAACGGGTGGGATTTGCCCGTCACTACGCCGGACCCTAATACTTGCAGGTAGCTATTACCTGGAAGCCGGCTGATGATCCATAACTCTTGCATCGTCTACAAGATACCCGTGTGGGCCGTAAAGCCCGACTGAAATATGAATGTCTCTTGGGCGGTCGGAAATTATTTTGGTCAGTTGATATATAATCCTTATGGGTGGTGACTTACATTTTCCATCGGTGACCAATGCTCTACTGTAGTAAATGCGACATCAAATATCCGGCTGATGAAGGTCAGGCATTCTGCGACAAATGCGGAGGACCTGTACAACCTCTTCAAGAACAATCGATAGCGCCTACGACTGCTTCAGATATCGCGTTACAACGATCTACCACTGGGCCGTCCGGCGCAGACGAATTGCCAATTCGGGTAACTGACCAATCTAATACCTCATCTTCTACCCCGACCAACGTAGACATCGGAGACAAAGTAACCAATGTCTATAACAGCACCAGTGGTCAGGACTACTGTGCTTACGGAGGAGAACGGGTATACCAAGACAAGTCTTTCCGGTGCCCCGAATGTGGACGGGATCCGATCTGTACAGACCACTTCGACAAAAGCCTAAGACTATGCCCCTTCTGTGTTGAATCTCGTACGACAGCATGTTCCACCTGTAAAACCCGTCAATTATCGGAAAAGATGCTTAAATGCCCGAGGTGCTTGAAGACGGTCTGCGATGACCATGCAAACGATAATCATGAGTTGTGCCTCGAATGCGCAGAACAATGGGCAGATGTCGTGGCCGCCATGGAAAGCGGCGAGGTTGCCATCTCCATGGGAACGGTTATAGGCACTGATCAGATCGAGATTAAAGGTGATTCGATAGTAACCAGAGATGGCCATCCCGTAGCTACCATAAAGGAAAATACGTGGTACTCGTCTCCGAAGCAGTGGTACCGAGTGAAGGGTCAGCTATTGGTCCAAGAGAAGCAAGCCATGGGACGTTTCTATCCTAATATGGCACTTGACTTCTCGGATGACGAAACTGCCCACTGGAATGGAAATATCGTCACATGGTCAGGTAAATCTTATTCGGTCAGATTGTCGTATCCCGCAGCCTTCCCATACAGGCCTCCAAAGGCCTTTGTTACAGACCCGAAGATAGTTCGTAGCCGCCATATATACCCAGACGGGCATCTCTGTCTATTTCACAAGGACGATAAGGCCTGGCAGATCAACACTACGGGAGCGACGGTGATGTCGTGGGTTTCTCTTTGGCTCCACTGCTATGAAGCCTGGCTTGATACTGGTGAGTGGCCGCGCCCGGAAGCTGATCAATTGGAGATCTCGCCCACCTACTGATCTTGATCAGCCGCCAGGATGGTACTCGTTGCTCCATAAACCAAAAATCATCGCGGTCAAGTAGAAAGGTTCTATGGAACCGAGCAAGCCTTCCGAATTGGTCGTGGTGATTCCAGAACCTATAGAGCGCCAACTCATCGAGCTAAGTAACGGTGTCTCGGGGTCGGAAACTCACGCCTGGCCTGAATGCACCGGAATTTTCAGGACGGATGAAGGGCACATACGCCTGGAGATTCTCAGCACGTCCCTGTACCCATCACCTACCTCCGTGTCTCATCATATCCCCTGTTTTATCGGCCTCAAATCTGCCAGTCCGATATCCTTTGATCCGCTACCTGAGCCGAATAATTGGAAAAGCCCATCTCTTTTGCTCATCGCTGATCCCGGGCCGACAGGCTCCATAACAGCCTACTACGTCGAACCTGGCGATAAGTCGACTCCTGCAATAACTACTCCGTGTACGGTTATATTGCTCGGTGACAGGCAGGGTTTGTTCGACCGTATAAGTCCAGTCGTCAACTTATCTAAGTTACAAGACAAGAAAGTTGCAGTGATCGGTCTTGGCAGCGGAGGCGGGTTCGGGGCCGTCGAGCTCGCAAAATCAGGAATAGGGTCGTTGATACTTGTAGATTACGACCGGCTGGAGATAACGAATGTGACGCGGCATGTCTGCGGACTGTTGGATATCGGTCGATGGAAAACCCGCGCGGTAAAAGACAAGATCCTCCAGCATAATCCAGATACTGATATTGTATGCCACGAGGTCGACATTACAGAACAACCCGAATTACTAGAGTCGATAGTGGGCTCTGTCGATATGGTCTTCGTAGCTACTGATAGCGAAATCTCCAAGTACCTGATCAATGAACAATGCGTGTACCACCGTGTCCCCGCGGTATATGGCGGTGTATACGAGCGCGCTTTTGCAGGCGAAGTGGTGCTCGTAATGCCAGACCGTGGAGGTTGTTATTCTTGTGTCCGACAAAACCTTGCAAGGACTCCAGGGATTGTTTCTTCCACAGCTGCAGGAGAATACACGGACGACCTGGACGCACCTCACGAACCGGGCCTCGGAATAGACGTCGGATTTATCGCGAATCTCCAGGTGAAAATTGCGGTATCAGGCTTACTAGATGACAGGATTCCAGTGTTCAATGACCCTGAAGACCAAATGGTCATCTGGGTCAATTCTGCCAGACCTGAGGATGGGCCATTATTCGGTTCATCCCTCAGTAGATACTTTGTCAAAGTCCCCAGAGTACCGGAGTGTAGGACTTGCGGGGTTCTAATGAACTTTGAAGAACCGGAAGACCTGGCCCATGAATAATTATTCGGTCTCCCAAACTGTAATCGATTCAATCGAAGTCGAATGCAGGCGGAACCCTGAGAATGAGACCGGAGGCATCCTGGTGGGTGCTAGGACCGAGTCAAGGTCATTCGTTACTCATTGCTCGGGACCTGGCGTGATTTGGAGTAGTTCAACCCACCACTTCACTAAGGATACTGACTACTCACAAGAAGTCCTTAATTTGTTGTATGAATACTTTGGAGTCAATTATTTAGGGCTGTGGCACAAGCATCCGGTTAACTATCCACGCCCGAGCGATGGTGATGTCGCAAATGCTATGACAGAAATAGCGGAGCTAAATATCGGGCTGGAGGAGCTATTAACGCCGGTCTGTTTCCTGACCGACAATGTCGTCTGGATATCTCCATTCGTGGTCCGAGACGGTGATGCCCGTAGTATTGACTGGGATGTGGTCACAGACAGGCATTTGACCGACATCGGTATTCTGAACGGAAACTGGTATGACGCCACCATAGGACAAGGCCGTCTACGTGATGAGGTAACACGGCTTGAAAACCTCAAACTTAGTGTCTCCATTAGCAAAGGTGACGACGGGAGATGCCGAGTCCGAGCGACCAGCAAAGGTAAAAAAACCCAGGAACTCGTATTTCTGTGCCCGGATGACTATCCAGTAAGCGCACCCCACATAGCTATATTAGACAAAGGGACTGGTTCATACTTGCCGGTGTCGTCCCAACATATGAATGACTGGAACCTCTACAAGTACATGAGTGACCTTGCAACCGAACTGGATTTTGGATAGACAGGCTGACCTATGTGGTTTTCGCCTTGGAACAAGCCTACGGGACCGTCAACGATCTTCACCAATTCACGGGGTATACCAACACATCGCCCGGTAGGCCTTTTAGGACGACTGACATGGGGGTGTCAAATTCCAGTTGATTGAAACTAGCTGTCATCTCTTTCAATATCGACGACACTAGGATTTGATTTTCCTTCGCCTGGGAAGATATACGAGAAGCTAGAATCACGTTCCTTCCGAAATAATCCCGGTTCTCCCGGATCACTTCCCCGGCGTGTAACCCGATGCGGACCATGACCGATTCTTGCTCCAGGGAATTATTATATTCAAGAAGCATTTTTTGTATCTGGACAGCGCATAATATTCCATTCAATGCGCTCGGAAAAGCCAACATGAAGCCGTCACCCATCGACTTGATCTCATACCCCCGAAATTCCGCAACCTGTTCTCTAACTATACTGTTGTGTCTGCTAAACAGTTCTTGTGCGGCCATGTCCCCGAGCCGGTCGGTGATTTCGGTCGATCCTTTGATATCACTAAACAATATAGTCATAGTTTCGTGATCTGACAGGTCCGGCCCTAATAAGGAAGCAGCTCCACTACCAGTCTCCCGGTGTGCTCCCGAAACCAGTTGATTAGTTCTGACGGCTTCTAAGGAATCGGCGATATTTCTAGTTAATGTTGCAACGCCTTGTGGGCTTGAATCTCCATGAGGCTGATCTAATCCACCAGCTGCACTAAACAACTCGGACTGATTGCCATTTATAGCTAATGCTGTGCCGATTTCTAGTACCGCGTCCTTTATCAATGGACTGCCGATCCCCTGGAGTGCCAATATTTTTTCAGATGTGAAGCCTTGTAACGCCCTCGTCTTGGACAATTGTAGAAGAAGGTTACCCTGCTCAGGTCCCGAGACAGCGATCAGCGTTTCGATATCCACTTTCGACAGGGCTTCTATCTCTTCCAATCTTCGTCTATGCTCTGCTTCTACTTGCCGCAAACTGATCTCAATCGACGCGGCTTCTTTTTCCAATTCCAACATATCTTGTCGATGTTGGATATCTAGTTCTGAATATGCCTGAGAGGTACGGTCTTCTCGTTTAATCTCTTTATAACGCGAATACCATTCGAGTCCAAGCTCAACCAAATTGGTATTTACTGGCGACTGGGGTATTCCTGTCAATCCAGGTGGGTTTATGTAGCCCGCTTCCAATCGTTCCCGACGGTGGTCTATCTCCAGAGACATCCTGTTGTGTTCGATCTGCCATATAGATTCGAACTCGCTCTGGGCTTTCTGGCCTTCCAGTACAAGCCGTTCGTCACTGAGGCCATAGCGGTAGATTAGGGAAAGGAGCACCTCTTCATATTCAATTTCAAGATCTAATCTCTTGATCAACAAGGCGTTTGATTTATCCCTATCCCCGACGAAACCACCAACCGAACGGAATATGGTATCTACTCGGTCTGGGGAGATAAGGTTCTCTGTATCCAACGACCCTACCAGTTCTAGCAAGGCGTCTTTTCCATCCGACGATGAATAACATCTGGAAAGCACATTTAGCCGCACATTGTTTAATACTGCGGCCCTTTTACGAGTAGGGAGCGCAAAACTGGTCTCTTCGGTTAATGCTAGGAAGGAAGATGCAGACATGGAACGAGGCCTCAGCCTAGGTTCAACAGACCATTCGCCTGTGGACGATATGAGGTCTTTTACTGGCTCGTCTGCATCTTCAGAGCCTATTTCTTGATATATGTCTATAGCCATTCCACCGCAAATCCCGATCCCGAAGCGTTCGAGTATAGGGGTTATGGCGAGTTTCAATCTGTCTGATAATGCCGTTGCTAATGCTGAATCATATGACGGCTCAGAAAATACTACTTCATGAAAAAATCGGCTCGCGGAAGATCCCATCTCCGGCAACAACAAGTTTTTTAGATCGGCCGCAGTAAAGACTTGGGGTTCTTTTTCTAAGAACGTAGCCAATTTTTCAGGGGAGCTTACCTGTACTTCGACAGTGCATGTAACGATGGCTGGAATAGGGTCTTTCGAAAAAAGGTTCCCAATCGTAAATGCAAGGGCTTGCGGCAGAGTACTCAAGACAGCCAGGTGGTTAAGGTAGTTAGCTTGATCGAGCTCGAGACGCCTCGGCTCCTGTTCCAGGTAAATCCAGTTAGGGCTCGTTCCTCTCATCAGTGCTACTTTTTCCGGCCCAATTTCTAGGTGTTTGTCGACGAACGCCGGTAGTTTCTCCAGGTCGACCACCACTGCAACAACGTCATCGTCAACGACTCCGGGTGGCGACAAGATATTGGAGGACCTATACACATCAGCCGCCACTAAGTCATCGATACGTACTTTATGCACCACTTCAGTGGCGCAATAACGACAGAACAGCCAGTGATCTTCTATTTGCCTTTTACATGATTCACAAACAGTCAAACTGTAGGTATCTCCCTAATCAACAATGACTTGATCAACCGATCAAACCAAATGAGACAGTCATCTTGCGACCAGGTTCCAGTCTTTGCACCGTTGATAGACTCTATCTTATCGAGGCTACAATCTGAAACTGATCGAACCCTTGGTATAATAAGATTATAGCAAGGTGATAGTTATAGCCTATCCACTGGCCCTCCTTATCTAGTGTAAGACTCTGGCAGCTCTTGATAGACGATCCCAATGCTTTATGCCAGGCGTGGAGTCTAAATACACCACCAATCCTTTTCCAAAAATGCCGGCTATTGTTAAGATGTTGCCTCGGGTCTTAGTGACCCTATTGACACCTGTAACCGTCTGACTGTAATCACCGCCAGAAGGGTTAGTTGGAATAAAGTCGGAGAGGAGCCCACATGGAAAGATGGCAATTACGCTTAGACCAAGTATTAGAGTCATTATCCGAAGCATCGGGAGACAAACCACAGGCATTCACTTTTGGCGAGTTCACCGTCGACGAGTTGAATTTATTCTTCTCCGGCGCTGAGGTCAAACGATTAGATGAATCCGAAGTTCTGATCTCCAATGAAGGGACTACTTCGGACCTCTATTTCTTACTAGAAGGCCACCTGAAGGTCGAAATATCCTCAATCGGAGGATTGGATAAAGTCCTGTTGGTCGGCCCTGGAACTGTGGTTGGGGAGCAATCGTTCTTAGATGGCGAGCCGCGCACTGCTAAAGTTATTGCCGAAACACCTTGCACCATCGCGAGTGTAAGCCAAGAATCATTCGAAACCTTCGCAAACACCCATCCTTCAATCGCCTTCCGTATAATACGCCAATTAACCCGAATCTTGAGCCGGCGGTTGAGACGCTTAGATCTATTCGACGCAGTAGAGTACACAAGGGAAGTTGAACGGAAACGGCTCGCAGAAGAATTACACGATGAGACCATGGCGGACCTAACCGGCTTGACCATGGAATTGGGTTTGTTAAAGATCCATAAAGAATTAGATGAGGTAGTGTTAGGAGAGATCGATTCAACACGAGACAAATTGAAAAAAACCAATCTACGGCTCCGGCAGATCGTAAAAGGTATATATCCGGCCGAGTTGGTAAACTCAGGCCTGGTCTCCGCGTTAACGTCTCATCTCAAGGATCTGGAAAACCGATCTATCCAGAACCCCACAGAATTAAAGATTCATTTAAGATCAATAGGCTTTGGGGGCCAACGACTTCCATCTAATCTGGAAACAGATCTATATAGGGTCATCCAACAGGCCATTTCGAACGCGGTGCAACATGCAAACGCATCGTTAATAGAAGTCGATATCAATTGGTCGACTCAAGAATGCAGGTTTTCGGTGACGGACAACGGATGTGGGATAGGCAGCATAGATGGTGATGCAATAGTAAAGAGTGGACACTTCGGTCTGGCCAATATGCGAGACCGTATAGAGAGAAACGGGGGCTTATTCGAGATCGGATCTGCTGTAGTGCCAGGTACAAGTCTCGTCGGTAACATCCCTGCAGTTCACAGATCTGTCATCCCAACCCAAGACAGTAATTACGAAGTAACTATCAAGAATACTTCTTAGCTGTTTTGAACATGCAGGAACGGGTACACTGAGATTACAATCTAATTAACTAATTCGAAGGAAACGGATTAATCCTAGCTATGATAAGAATAATATTCGCAGACGACTCTCAATACATACGGGAAGCCTACCGGCGAATCCTGGAAACACAGTCCCATTTCGAGATCGTGGGTGTAGCAGAAGACGGAGAAGAAGCAGTCCGTCTCGCCAAAGAATTGAATCCGGATGTAGCTATCTTAGATATTCGCATGCCAAAATTGACCGGTATTGAAGCAGCCGGTCAGATCATAGCTACTAATCCTGGAACGGGAATAATTATAATATCTGCCTACGACGACCTGAATTACGTCAAGGAATTATTAAAAGATGGCCCGCGGGGAAGAGCCTATATATTAAAGACATCCCTTGACGACATAGGAGAGCTTATCAGGGTAGTGGAGGCAGTATCTCAAGGCGGAACCGTCTTGGATCCCGAATTGATCCAAAGGCTCGTGAGGCTCCTTGTGGAGAACGAGACCTCGGGACTATCGGACCTAAACCCTTCCGAACGCGAAGTGTATGAACTTCTAGTCGGAGGATTCGAAGATTCGGAAATTGCTAGGAGCCTCAGAATATCTCAAGAAGAAGTTAAAGCCATCTCTGCTTCTGCCGCAGACAAAATAGGGCTTTCGAACTTCAGCGACGTTGATAAGCGAAACCAAGCTGTTGAACACTTTATCAATCGCTTTACCGAAGTGATGTACGAAGCCGAATAAGACACCTGGGAGAAGGCCTCAAGCAGAGGGTTCATAGCCAGCTATTTATCTAAAATTGATTTGAACCCATCCCTACTATGGTCATCGGAATCAGCGCAATGCCCTGTGCAGACTCCTCAATTCGTCTAGTAGCTCGTTAGTCCCTGTAGTTCCGTAGCGTTCAAGGAATGCTACGGTGTCCGGATTAATTGCACTCTGTCCAGAGAAGATATTCCGTAAGGACTCAGCCATAGTCACGTTGGGTGATTCTTCCCCGTCATCGTCTGAATCAGGATTTACCGGCTGTACTTGTACGGAGACAGACGGTTGTTGATCCTCGGGAGATGTTTCTGAACCCCCGTTCCCGATTGAAACCCGTTTGATCGTCGGCGTAGATTCGTCTTCTAGTTCCGGTTGCGGGTTCAACGTGGTGCAATTTGCACAAAGGTCATATCCCTCCGGACATTCTTGGCCGCATTGTGCGCATCTAGCACTGGGTACTTGGAATCCAGGCGTGTTAGCGGCCGCCGCCATTGGCGGGACCAGTACGGTAGCGCAGAAGGGGCAGAATACGGCATCTGGCGCACATTCTTGCCTGCATTGTCGGCAAGCCACTGCATTATCTATCGTCGGGGCAAGAGGTAGACCCGGGCTCGGCTGACCCTCGCCTGGACCAGTAGACCTGGTATCAGTATGTCCCGGAACTTCAACAGGCAACCCCCTAAGATGGGCGAATTGTTGCTCTGGTGTTAGCGTGGTTAGCGGCAGGACTTCGTCAATCTGCTTTTTTGCAGACCTGGACGCAAACCACTTTCGTATAGGTTCAAGAAAAATGGATTCAGCCATAGTTTATTGCCCCCGGATGATTATATTGCAAATAGAGAATCGGTCAACAGTGGAATCACAGACATCAAACATCCGGTAATAATACACATTACCGAGAGATAAGAGGCGATCTTTAAATTACTACCACCGGAGGCAAACTGCGGTGCTAGGGAGTTAGCAACAGTTAAAATCATGATGCAAAAAATTATCACGACGGACATGGTTCCCAAGTCGTTGACGCCAAACATCATACCGAGCGGATTCGTTAGACCATCACCCCCGGTCGGCAAATTAATCCCTGGTGGAGCCTCAATATTAGAAGTCTGAACCAACGCAGACCCGATTGTTCCGTCCATCGCTTGATTCTGGACTTCTTTGAGTTTATTACTAAAGACCGCTACGATCTGGAACACAAAGACTAGAATAAATACGATGGTCGCATGCATCGGGAATGAAAGGTAAGAAAATGTTGATGCTGCTAGGTTTCTAGTAGCCCTCAGTTGTGCGATTTTTAAAGAGAAATCTCCCGCTATCTCTCCTACTTTATCTGCCCTACCGCCTCTCTCTGCGCCATCTACTAGCATAATAGTAGAGCGATTCACGAGTTCGCTTCCTGTTTCAGCCCTAAAACGCTCCCAACAATTGGCTGTCGGAAGGGATGCCGCTAGCCTGGTGTGTAAACGAGTGATGTGTGGCTCTAGGTTCGGCAATGATCGGGCATCAAAACGACGTATACTTTCGGTTAGAGTAGATCCTGTAGCGCCTGCGATCTCTCCTACGCTTCGGATAAATGTTTGAATCTCAGAGTCATATCTTGCAACAGTCTCATTATCCTTCCACGCATAAAATCCTGCGGGTAATATGGCGAGACCGAACACCAAGAAGCCGACCGCCGCTCCTGTAATAATCTCAAACGACTGCCCCAAGATAATAGCTAGTACAAGTCCGATTGGAACACCAATGTAGAGGCATATTCGACTTCGCCTTCGCGATTCTGGCCTTCCATCTTTCGAATCATATGTGAACGATTCGAAAGGAGCGACTTTGTATATCAGGAAAACACCGATTGAAGTGACGCAGAAAAGGGTGAGCGCCATTAGCACCACAAAGTTCGCGTCTAATGAACCTAATAGGGTCGATACTAACGAAACCACCATGATCAACGAGACTGAAACCAGGATAGCTGAGTAAGCGTCGCTCCACTTTTTCAGGTTCTCTACGCTACGCTCATACTCATTCCCGTATCGTTCTCCCTCGAGTCTCGTTTCTTGTTCTATGAATTCTTGTTCGGATTCGCCTGAACCCAAGGCGGCGGCGAATCTTAATAACAAGCTTTTCACACTCGATGCGCCCGCCCGATCAGCCACTAACCGAAAAGCCTCGGAATACTCTAATCCGACCCGAGCCGCCAATACATGTATGTATTCAAAAAAAATTGCTGTTTGTAATTTCAGATTCCCGCAACTTTCTAAGAGCCGGTCTCTGGGTAAACCGCCTATACTTAAGACAGACATGTATGTCAGGTTGGATAGAAGATCGAACCCGACAACTACATTATCTGAAGAGACCTTCTCTATTTGCTTGTGTGATGACGTTGTGGAGTTCATAGAAATTGGTGATTTCTTTTTCGGCTAGATTTCTCAAAATGTTCGCGCGGTCGTCCAAAGTTTTGTAGATCTGCCTGTGCTCCCGCGGAGGCATCCCCCTTCGTTCTGCGACGACATGTTCAAGCAGGTTGGTGTTCAGATATCCAGGAAATTCGAAAGTATCAGTTGCCGGGTCCCATCGGAAGACCTCGATAAAACCGAACGAGTCAGTCTCTGTATCGTACTCGATGACCTCATTTATACTCAGCACTCTGCGTCCGGTTGAACCGTCAGGTAATCGGACTGCGCTCATGATTATGATGAGGTTCAAGTTATCTATATATGTCTTCGGGACATTTATGGGATGACCTGTCATACGTTGAATCAATCGTTCAACGGACGAAGCATGGAAGGTAGCCATGCACGCGTGGCCAGTTTGCATTGCTTGAAATGCTATCGCCCCTTCTTCCCCACGAATTTCGCCTATGATTATCTCGTTAGGTCGCTGACGTAGAGCAGCCCTGAGTAAGTCAAACATGGTGACCGACGACGATCCATCTGACGTGTTCCGTACCACCTCGCGCGTCCAGTTCGGGTGGGGGACCTGTAATTCTGGAGTATCTTCGATACTTACAATCTTAGATGCTGGTGGGATAAACGTACTGATCGCGTTGAGCATGGTCGTTTTACCTGAGGCTGTTTCACCGGAAACGAAGGTATTCATACCCGCCCCGAGCATCAGCGATAGATAAGATGCCATATCGAATGAAAGAGTTCCAGAATTGATCAGGTCCAAGATGCTGAAGGGCGTTGCTTGAAATTTCCGTATAGTGAAGTTACTGCCCCGTTTGGATACATCGCTCCCGTAGACTATGTTGATCCTCGAACCGTCTGGAAGCGTCGAGTCTACGATAGGATTCCTGACGGTGACGGGCCGGCCTATCTTTTCGGAGAGTTTGATCACGAACCGATCCAATTCGTCGTCCGAATCGAAGGAAATCCCGGCCGTCAGCCCTCCGAATATCTTGTGCTCCAAAAAAACCGAACCGACGCCACTGCAACTCACATCTTCTATATACGGATCACTTACCAGAGGTTGGATAGTTCCCATACCTTCTTTGTCTCTTAGCATGAGGTATCGAAGTTGGTCCAACTCGTCTGGCGTCACCTTAACCGCTGACCGTTTTGTCTTGCCATCGCCGCTATCGCATATTTTCTCAAGTATCGCGATCAACACTTCTTCTCGTTTTTCCTTTTCTTCGCCTACGGCAGCTTGAAGTTCACCCACATAATCTATGAGCTTTTCATCAACTTTGTCCATCAACCCGGATTTCAGCACTGAATTTGCCGGTTCTATAGCTATGTAACGGTCGCGAGCCTCTCCTTCCGCCGTATACAGATGAACAAACACCTTATTTCCGACGGGATATAAGAAATTGTTTGACGACTCACTTTTTAGGTTTTTACTTAGTCTAGGTACGAATTCCGGTATCCCCACTTCCTCTGTATCTAATCCAACTAGGTAATTCCAAAGGTGAAGATTCAAGAACGCCTGTTCTTGCATATCGGGGGTGAATGACTGGAAAAGTGGACTAGCAGCCATGCCAGTCCTTTCTTGATCCGCAGAAACCTTTACTGGGGTCTGACCACGATCGGATTCTTTGAACCTAAATACATTCTTTAATGACAAATTATTACACCCTTAACTTAAGCCTAGATTGGCTCTGAGATCACCGTTAATACAACTCATATTGGTGAGGGTCGTTGACGAGATATCTGGTATGAGATCCCATAGGTCTTTAAGCTTTCGCCCTTGAAAGAGGAATGATCCGAAGACCTAATCCAGGCTCTACCTCAAATCCTATTATGCTACCTGTTGCAGATTCTGCTCCACGTATCTTGGCTACCTGAATGGTTTTGACTAGCTGCGACCCTGAAGCTCGTACCTCTAGCCGCAGGTAGGCATCGGAAATAGATCGGATCTGTGTATGAACGTTATCGTCAAATGCATCAGCGTGGACCGTCGCTATTATTACCTTTCCAGCGTCACACATTGACTTACAACGGGAGAAGAAATCGACAATCTCATAGTTCTTAGCCTGGGCACCCAAGGTGGTCAATGAGTCGACAACCACGACTCTAGACGACACCTGCTCGGATATGTGTTCCACCATCTTTGAGAAAGCATGTTGTGATTCTTCGTCATCGTCAGAGATATCTACGGGGTATATCCGTAGTTGGTTCAGGAGAAAGTAGTCTGTTACACCCAATCCAAGGCTATCCATCTGCCGTAAGAAGCTTTGAACAGTCTGCTCTGTAATGTATATCGTCGCATCTTGCCCGGATTTAAGCGCACCCCAAAGGAGTTGTTGAGAAAAGGTGCTTTTGCCAGATGCGGGTTGGCCTTCCACCAACATGAGTGTACGGTAAGGGATACCGCCACCTAGGCGTCGGTCAATTTCGGTACTGCCAGTCGACACCGTGTTGACTTCCTGTACCTTTGGGCTAGTAGTCATATCTAGTGATACCTCCGCCTGAATTATAGGGCATCGTTTTGTAATCCGAACCACCACGGTGGCATTTCTGTAATGTCTGGTCTGTCGTGACCATTTGTTGTCGTCCATGGTTACGACAAATATTCATGTTCTTCTTCAATCACCGGACCCGACTGCCAAAGGTGCAGACCTAATTAGCAAAAGCATCACGCTTGTTTCCGTCTTGGTGAACAGCCTTTCTTGGCGGTCATCATTCCAATTGCTTCCGGATTAGCAGAAGTAGTGAGTATGGACTAACAAGGGCTCATTAAATTGCCTCTAGGCGGTGCAAAGTCTGTAGTAGATCCATTAGCGGCTCCGATGGTCACTGCTCTAGCCTCACCATAACCCAGGGGCGACAAGTCTTGCGCGGTCAAATTCCAATTAACTGTTAACGTACCTGACTCGCCCGGATTCAGAGTTGACGGCTCGTAAGGAAATACATCTGCATCGATAGCTAAAGACCATGAATTGGGAACGGAGGGTAGGATTTGGGGTAGAGCGGCGAACGCGTCATTGTATTGAAATCGTCTGGCCTTTAATTCCTCTTCGAATGTATCCATTGTGACTATCACGTCCATGTCGTCATAATCGTCAATAGCTATCGTGCCCTCATTCTGTATTTCAATCGCGACCTCACATTTGTCGGTCTGCAACTTCACTATTCGTAGATTAGTCCGAACACGGTCTGCAGCTCTATCCGACGCTTCTCGGATAGCACTTGAGACAGCGACGTTGCCTGCCAGTGTGGTCCGGTACATCAGAATCACTCCCGTAAAGAAGACTGCCATGATAAGCAATGCAGCTAAACTCGTTCCCATATTACGTTCTTAAGGCTCCATCACTTGGAACTTATCGACCAGAATGCTGTCGGACTGGCAGGTCGCACTTGGAAGTCTTAGGAACTTCCATTCGGGAGGCCTGGATTTACCTTGGGAAATTTGCGCAGGGGTTATGGAGTGATTTCCCAGTCAATATTTCCCTCAGGGTTCGATGTTAACTGGTCAACCGGTTCGAACTGATCCGGAGTTAGATTCTTTTGTTGGATATCGTAGTTAGGCGTCGTGATGATTTCATTAAGTTGCATCAGCCCATCTGAAAAATCTTGAGGCATACGCTGACCTCCCGTAGTCGATTCTCCATCAGCAAGTTGGGCCATCGTCTTGTAGATCAGCTTCGATATAAGCGGGCTCATGTATCCAGACATCTCGTAAGCCTCGATGAACGGGCTCAATTGATTCAGTGTGATACCTCTTCTACGCGCAGTGCCCAGCCACCATATGATGTTTTTCATCATAGTTGAATCATTTATGCTAGATGGCGCGAGAGCGGTATTCTTCTCCATGGCTTGGGGCGAAGCGGCCCAACCTGTTGATACAGGCGATTCACCGATAGTTATCGAATCTGAACCAGTTGCCACATCCTGGTCAACGAAGTACGCATCGACGTACGGTTCCTCGTTGGTGCTTTGCATATCGGTGTCTATCGTGGTAGGTCTGGCCCCGGTCACCGGCCTCTGTTCAGCATTTACTGACCTACCTTTCATCACGAATTCTTTCACATCAACGAGGGTCTGGCGTATCTCTGTTTTAAGAAGGTTGAACTCAAGCTCGAGTGCTTCAAGCCGGTCCCCTAGACTCCCATCTGCACTAACCATTTCGTACCTCTATAGGCAGTTATTGTGATTCCTGTAGAAGTAATTTAGCCGGGATAGGGACGCTATCCCGGCTAAATTACAATAGACCACTCCCTTTAGCGGATTCACCAATGAAGTGATCCTTAGATTTTCCGGCCTTAATCGAGGTTCATCACAGGAGTGATATCTAGCGGGGCCCGCCGTTCGAATTTAAGTACCGCTCCGTCCTGAGGGATTATCTCTACCATAAATTGCTTGTTAGCTATGAGCGGCGTAGCCAGGTCATCTAAGGTAACAATTAGCTCCATAACCTCCCCTGGATCGATTATGGCGTTGTTATTCCCTGAATTCCGTAAACACCAAGTAGGAGTACCGGCTGCCCCGGTAGCGAGACAGGCAGTTATATCGGCGGCGGTAACAATGGCCTGGGCATCGAACGCAAGTAATGCAACGTTGTTATCGTCGGTATAGGTTACTAGAACATCGGTGGGGTTGAATAATACTTGCTCTACTCCGGTAGCAGTTGCCAACTTCACACGGAGATAGTCCACCCGGGTGGGCGCTGCGGCAGGATCGCCAACGGCAATGACCGCACCTTTGATGACTAGTGACGATGAAGTCGTCTGTACGCCGGCCAACGCAGTTTCTTTGGCCTTCTCAGATGTGAACAATCCCGTGGTTAACACGGTGAACGCGAATACCGCTGCTACCACAACGAAAGCTATAAGGACGATAGCCGTTTCAAGCCCGGTGATTCCACACTGCTCTTTACGGAATCTGGAGCATAAGGCTTTAAGGTCTTTGACATTCATCGAGACAGGGCCCTCCTTTGACGTTTGTAATATTGACTAGTATGACGGGCGGCTGATAATGACATTCTAGACGTCAACAGCCTTGGGTTTCACATTTGCCACTTGATAGGGAAAACAACTTCCCTAAAGTCACAGACTTGCACTACCATCCTACCATAAAAGGCACGCTTGACTCTTAATTTATCAAAGGCGATTGACGCCAACTGTGGGCTACCAAGCCTAGGTAGGATCTTCTAGCAGGTAAGCCGGAACTAATGCCTTGGCCGTATTTTAAACATCACGGTCTTTCGGGATCTCAAAGGACGCCATTGGGATTACTGGTTAATGTTGAGTTAAGAGAAGGTATCCCTGCGGTATCTAGGAAGTGATCTTTCCAATGGCCAGTAACTAAGGACATGGACCCAAAGGACCCAAACATCCATCATCAACGGTTATAGCGACCAGGCTCGAATCTCCGACACTACGGTATTCTGCCGCACTAAAGGCATCCACAACAGACACTATTATGTTGGACTGTTGATCGCCGTCTGCGATCGGTTCCTTCCCATCTACCCCTGTGAGCGTGACGGTTTGTGGGCTGCCCCAATTAGACGCCGAAAATGTCAAAATCGCCGGTGCAACTGTCACCTCTCCTGGGTCTGATGAGGTTACAGAGAGCCTCACAGATGACGAAGGTGAACTATCAAGGACCACCTTGAACGTATCGGTGTTACCAGGGCCACTACTCTCGTTGACCGATGCCGTAGATCTAGAAATAGATAACCCCACGGGTATCGGGGTTAACGTCGGCTTCGGAACCGCCCCATACTCGAAATGAATCTCACCAGACACACCATTAGGCGTGGTCAATGAGATAATATGCGCCCCGATCGTCATTGGGTTCATATTGAGAACCAGCTGGATATGTATGGTCTCCCCTCTAGCCCATACAGCGGAAGTTGCCGGCTGAAGTACCGACCACCCATCTCGAGCGCAAGGAGGGCTACAGAACTCCAGATACGTACCACTAAACCGGTTTCCGCTCAGCAAGAAAAGATCCATGGCCGAAACGGGCTTTATATCCGCAGACCCCACGTTCTTGAACCACGCTGATATCACAGCTCCATTGCGGTCTTCTACAACAGCCGAAAGCCCTTCTATCCCCGTACCCACAAGATTGGTCGCTACTCGATTGGATTCGAACATAGAATTTTGATTGCCTGCCGAAGTAGCAGAAATTGCCGTAACCGCTATAACTGCAGCTACGACAGACGCAATGATAAGGAGCCCGGATACGATTACCTTTTCCATCTAACTTTGATGCTAATGTTAAATTTGGTTAATGTTGAGTTAAGAGAAGGTATCCCTGCGGTATCTAGGAAGTGATCTTTCCAATGGCCAGTAACTAAGGACATGGACCCAAAGGACCCAAACATCCATCATCAACGGTTATAGCGACCAGGCTCGAATCTCCGACACTACGGTATTCTGCCGCACTAAAGGCATCCACAACAGACACTATTATGTTGGACTGTTGATCGCCGTCTGCGATCGGTTCCTTCCCATCTACCCCTGTGAGCGTGACGGTTTGTGGGCTGCCCCAATTAGACGCCGAAAATGTCAAAATCGCCGGTGCAACTGTCACCTCTCCTGGGTCTGATGAGGTTACAGAGAGCCTCACAGATGACGAAGGTGAACTATCAAGGACCACCTTGAACGTATCGGTGTTACCAGGGCCACTACTCTCGTTGACCGATGCCGTAGATCTAGAAATAGATAACCCCACGGGTATCGGGGTTAACGTCGGCTTCGGAACCGCCCCATACTCGAAATGAATCTCACCAGACACACCATTAGGCGTGGTCAATGAGATAATATGCGCCCCGATCGTCATTGGGTTCATATTGAGAACCAGCTGGATATGTATGGTCTCCCCTCTAGCCCATACAGCGGAAGTTGCCGGCTGAAGTACCGACCACCCATCTCGAGCGCAAGGAGGGCTACAGAACTCCAGATACGTACCACTAAACCGGTTTCCGCTCAGCAAGAAAAGATCCATGGCCGAAACGGGCTTTATATCCGCAGACCCCACGTTCTTGAACCACGCTGATATCACAGCTCCATTGCGGTCTTCTACAACAGCCGAAAGCCCTTCTATCCCCGTACCCACAAGATTGGTCGCTACTCGATTGGATTTGGTGATTGAATCTCTATCGCTACCTAAAGCCGGGGTTATTATCGAGATAGTCATCACGGCAGCCGCCAATGAGGATATTAGCAACAACCCGGAAACAATCACCTTATCCATAAAAGTTCATAATCACTGGAGCCGGATTTGACAGATAGGTTCAAGACTATTGAATGCGGGCCATCATCTTCCAATTTGAGAAACCGATAAGAACATCTCGGGTTCAATCAGTATTCGAATCCCGAATAAGCCTGACATTGAACTAAACCCAGTCTGTTTGGGCATTTTCAAAAACCCTCTAACACATCAACAAGAGCCTGCTCTCACAATTGCTTCGTTGGCTCTGGCCGAAGCGTTAGTAGCGGTTATCACGCCATTATCTCTGACAGACCAAGTCGAAGTAGTAGCCCCAGCAAGTTGGACTACTACCCAAACAACATTCGACGAGTCATATGTAGCGTTGAAGTCCGATATATCGATACTAGCGAAGCACGGAATGAGGTAAGCCCAGACTGAGTTTACAGCCTCTGATGCCCCTCTAATATTCGGTGTTGGTGTAGGGACTGGTCGTTCCGTGGGGGCTGTTACCGGTGTATTGGCCACAATAGGAGGCGATGGCAAGGCATATAAGATGTTTGGAATATATTGCCTTGCGCACTCTTCACCTTTCTTGGTCGGGAAAACGTAAGCGTTCCACACCTGTGCCAGGCTATCTTTCGTAGTGATGATCCCTTCATATGATACCGACCAGGCTCCGAAGTTTGCTTCCATCCCTAATGCATCCACAAAGATCTCATCGGTGGTAATTATCCATTCTGATTCAAGCGGGTTTTCCTGGGCGTGGACATTAACTTTGGATAATTCAGAAACACAGCTGACTAGATATCCCCATACGGCTGCAGACGCAGACGCTGCTCCAGATACTACAGGGGTAGGCGGGATAGGCGTTGTCATAATTCGCATTTTTTCTGAGCTGCAGCCACCTTCGACTGTTTCCAACCAATCCTTGGCCCGTTGATCGTACGGTTGGACCGAATGCCGGGCAATCGGGACTTCCCAGAGTCCGGTTGCATGGCTGGAACTAAGGCTTCCTCTGACATACCAATTACCTTCGACCTGCACCGCTTCAATATCCGATGTATCGAGGGTTATGCATTTACTCAGAAAAACCCACAGCTGTTTTTTGGCCTCATCCATACTTATTTCTCGTACAGGTGTAGGCTCCACAGTGGCGCTAGGAGCGGCACGAGACGTCCCTCCTAATGCTTCTATAGTTTGTAGCGCCGGAGAGTTGGCGATGGCCTTATCTCTCGCACTCGAACCGTCTTCATCGTCGTCGCCGTCGCCGCCGCCGCCGCAGGCTACAAGAGCGAGTATAGAAACCATAAAAAGGGCTACGATCAGACCCATTGATGGAGTGAGGAAATCCGGAAAATGGCGAGTTCTTGACATAGACTCCTTCTGCCTGTGAATAACCCTCTGTAGGATAATACGATTGACGGATGAGATGCGAATCTCTCATCCCCTATCACTGAAGCTAGTATAGACCGAATGTTGAGGTGTTGAAATCTGGCTTTGATCGAAAAACCATCGGGTTTATATTATCCTCATGAACCAACATTACCTCCGTTTCCTACGCTTAACAGCCGTATCCGTTATTTGTCTCGGAATGTTGGCTCTAGTATGGAAGACATTAGGGCCGACGTACCCTGGATTTGCCGTAGCTACATACGTTCTGATATTTACCTATATTTCGTGGTATGACTACACGCATAGAGAGATTCCGAACGCTATCAGCTATCCATCCATATTCCTAGCGTATCTCGGTGGGGCTGTCATGATGGAGAATGGTTTCCTTGCCAGCCTGATCGGAGCAAGCATCGGATTCATCTTATTCTTCTCGATCTGGGTTGTTCCCCAATTGACCCTAGGCGCAGGGGATGTGAAGTTAAGTATCGCGATTGGCGCTCTTTGCGGATTTCCTAACGCGGTATTGGCTTTCTCCGTGTCATTCGTTTTTTTGATCCCCGTGGTTATAAGTGTTCTGATTGTTCAATCTATTCGGACTATTCGGAGTAACTTCGCATTACCGATGGCACCGTTCCTATCAGCTGGGGGATTGGTAGGATTACTTTGGGGGGACGATATCATCCTTTGGTATACTTCGTTACTGAATCAGGGCTAGGTGACCCGATGTACCACAGAATATGGGAGTTTGAACCACCCACCTTCTGAAGGCCTGATTTAAATACTACTCAGGGCAATCCGCCCTACAAAAGGTTTTTGAAATGGATGAGGTGGTAGCCGTTGGTGTTCTCGCAATTGCTGCCATCGTCGGTGCCGTTCTTATCATACTGACCATTGGGCCGTCCGTCTCAAATTTTAATGACGCGACGGAGGCATCAAACACCACCGAAGTCAGACTTATAAGCAATCAATTAACGGTCGTGAAAGTTGAGCCCATAACTGATGCATGTGCATATGTCTGGCTAAAGAACACTGGAACCAAATCGCTCGGATTCGTCGAGCATTGGGACGTCTTCTTGAAAAGGACCGACCAGACTTTTGAATCTCAAATCCCCTACGTACGATCAGAGCGATCCCTAACGGGATGTCAGTTTGACTCGGCCGTGCCACCCGGAAACCTATGCACCAACTGTTGGAGTCAGGCTCTAGGCATCCAGAACCTGGTCCCTGGACGAACCGTCGAGCTCCATGTAAAACTTCAAGTTCCTTTAACCTTCGGAGACTACGTCTTGACAGTCATGACACCAGAAGGGGTGAAGGATTTTAAGGTTTTTCAACACATGGACCGCGACGCTGTAATCCGTAGTCCATAATTTGGGCTGACCTTTGCCGGAGGCCGAGTACCCAGTTCATTTGCAGGTACGTTGTTGCTAAAAGTCAGATCAGCTCCAATACCAACCGAGGCACGTGATGCTCTAGTACGGCGCCACTTGCAAGTAGAGCTAACGATAATAAAGCCAAAACAGAAACTGCCGCCAACACTCGATTCAGTCTAGTATCACCTATTGTGTAAAGACTTATACCCCTTGAAAGAAAGATGGCAGCCAAGGCACCCACAAGATAGCTAGCCGCTTCAGTCAACAGATGTGGCAAAATCGCTATCAGTATCGCGACACCGTATATAAACGGACTTAGACCGGTTTCACCCCCTCCTCCCATAAACAGAACTATCGTCACTCCCCAAACACCTGCGTTCCAACCCAAGGCAAACATGGTTCCGAGAGATCTATATATGAACGACAAAGCAGCCAGGGTAATCAATACTGAAAGATTGTGTCGAAAAATTTGGAATCCATGGGCGAATCTTTCTGGGGATAACACTGCACCAGGATCCACTCTCGTCTGCGTCAGTATGAAATCAAAATCCTTCACCAAGTCAGCTTTGCTGCTCATGATGCCTATCAAGATGAATGCTATAAACATTCCAGAAAAAATGCTTAGTCCCGAAATGATGCTATCTAAATTTACGCGCCGTCCGTTGCCTTCTTCGCTCCAAATCCTTTCTCGATTCAGCGACAATATTTGATTTAACCTTGGAGTCATCGCGGCCGAGCTCAGAACTATGCCCACCAAACCCGCTCCAGGAACTCCGATCAAGCGTATCGCATACACACTGAGCATCGTGAGTATAAAAGCCTCTATACCCAGGCGTATGTCTCTAAACACCTTACTTTCCGCAGGCACCAGATCCATTAGAACAGCGACTATACTGCCTGGTTCTTCGTTAGCGTAGTTCGGCGGTCTATTCATACGAGATATCTCTATGGTTCTGCGATATTACTGAGGCGGGGGTTGCATGATTGAGAAGTTTTCGGCATCTAGAATGCCTATATCACATTCTTCCAGATTCCATAATTTCATAAAAGAAAATTAAATGCGAGGTAACGGCGAAATCCCGGATAACTCCGGCTTCGTCATCTACGATCAGCCCCGCAGTTAACAGTTATCATCACCTGCCGTTCCGACTCGTTCAGATTGCGAAAGTTCATCTGGGCTTTCAACACCTAACCCAGAAAGCCTTTTCCGCATCGCTCTTCCGAAGAGCTCCTTGAAGTCAGAAGACGAGTTGGCCAAGATCGTAAAATCGTTACCATTCATCACCACTACGTCCACCGCTGTCATCGCTCGAATGGTAGCTGTATGCCGTACCCCATAAAGCAATGACATCTCCCCGAAATAATCACCAGGACCCAACGTAGCCACCGATTCGGCAGATCCATCCCTTTCGTGAATCACTTCGACATGGCCCTCCAAGATAATGAAAAAACCTTGGGCCAAATCTCCTTGGCTAAAAACTATCTGCTGCGGATCGTAGTGTGATTGGGTGGTCTGGTGACTCCTGGTGATGTCCAGGTGGACTATATCTCGGGGAAACACCAATTCCAGGCTCCAATCAATCAGAACCTGTATCTTTCGCTTTAACCCCGGAAGTTGGAAGAGGAAGAAGGTCCGGTACAACCACCATGCCCAGAATCCGGAGACGTTGAATCCCATGATGCGTGCAGCGCCAGAAAACCGGCCCAAGGGTACAAATATTCCTAGATTACGATAGGCAAAAGGTTTGACTTCTTTATCCGTAATGGTTGCCAATATATTCTTGGCAAGATGTCTCGCCCCACTTGTAGCGCACTGCGCGGTAGGCGGGTAGGTTCCATCGTTGACCGCATCCGGTATAGCAGCACAGTCTCCAACCGCCCACAAACCAGGATGTCCTACCACTGCTAGTGTTGAATCAACAATCGGCCGGCCTCGTTCGTCTCTCTGGCATGGCAGCTTTTCTAACAACCGATTTCCAGACGCTCCGAACGCGGCTACCAGTGTCCTAGTTGAGATACTAGACCCGTCTTCCAAGGCAACTGATTCAGAAGTAGCACCACTAACCCTAGTATCTAGCCTAATCTCTATACCTTTCCGCTCTAACACTCGGTGGCTGAAGCAAGCAGGTCCGGCATCTAATTCAGGCAATATCCGGCTCGATCCCTGCAGCAAGACAACCTTTATTTCGGATAGATCCACATGTTGATAACTCTGACTCGCCTCTTTAACGAAGTCGTTAATCTCGGCTGAGACTTCAACTCCAGTATAGCCGCCGCCTGCGACTACAAAGGTCAGCAAGCTATTTTTCCGCCCCGCATCCGATTCGACGTCTGCCTTTTCTAAAACAGAGATCAAGTGACTCCGCAAAGCGATTGCGTCACCCAATGTTTTGAACGAAAAAGAATGAGAAGCTACCCCGGGGCTCCAAGATAGATCGGTGATTGCGCCAACAGCAAGGACAAGGTGATCAAATGGAATATACTGGAAGTCGGGTTGTTCCTGATACCGGATAACCACATGTCTCCGGTCCAAGTCTATGTCCTCGATCTCAGCTTGGTGGAAGTTGCCTTCTGGGCAGAGTCTCCGGATAGGGTTGATTATATGAGGAGGTTCTATGCTTCCCGACACAACTTGGGCCAACATAGGTTGAGCAAGGAAGAAATTATCCCGGCTTATTATAGAGAGATGGATGAGGCCTTTGCGTGCTGCTTTTTGTAATCCGAGGGCGGTGTACACTCCGCCATATCCACCTCCTAGAATCACTACTCGTGGAGGACTCCCGGCATCAGATGGTTTTTTCGGAGTTGGCCTGCTAGGGTCAAATAACAACAGTACCTCTGAGATGCATATCAGGTTACGTGGGGCCTGTGGATCAACCTATATCATCTACAGCATGATGCGCACTTAAATGCTACCGGATTCTATAGTAGAGTAATCTCATTCCGACAGAGGTAAAATCTTTGATAATCGTTGAATACAGATTCGGCATGAAAAAGCACCCTGCTAGATCTGTGTTCAGTAGCGGATCCTCGATGAAAAAGATCCGTGCTTATAAGCCTGCCAAGGACTCTCTCGATACATGGACCGGATAATAGTAACAAGCATATTGATTATCGGCGCCATAACTAGCGCAGGTTTGGTTGTAATCTCTGTAAGTTCCAACACTCGAGAAGATTCCCAGATCACTGCTAATATACAGAATGCTATAGGAGATCAGTTACGAACTAGGATCCAAATCGCATCCGCTACGGCGAACCCGCAAGGAACATTATTTAAAATCTGGGCCGTTAACGTCGGCTCGGTCGATATAATTCCCATAGCAGATACCGACGTATTCCTAGAGCGGACTGACAACGGATGGGGCGCCAGGATCCCGAACGGAGCCCCAGGAATTTCATGGTCAGTCGTGCCAACACCACCGGACGAAGTATGGGAGGTAGGTGAGACGCTACAGCTGAACATATCTATGCCAGTGGGAGCAGATCCTGGGTACCCTATCTCCAAAAGACTTGGAACATACCAGGTGACCCTGGTCACCCTTAATGGCGCCCATGCGGAATATGTTTTCGATCATAACCCGATGTTCAGACTCTTTGCCTTTGGTAGTCCCTCCGAGGGAGGCATTGTAACAGGGTCCGACGTTTATACCCCAGGAACAGACGTGACCGTGGACCAGACTAACAATGCGGGCTTCAGGTTCGACAGCTGGTCAGAGGCCTGCACCGGCACAGGGCCGTGCAACGTCACCATGGACGCAAGCAAGGCCGTTATAGCCAACTTCTCACGCACAGGGTTCACACTCACTACCAACGCTCTTCCCGCAGCCGGTGGCGCCGTAGCTGGCGGCGGGACTTACCCGGTAGGGACGGTCGCGTCTGTGACTCATGTCGCCAACGCGGGCTTCACGTTCGATGACTGGTCAGGGGACTGCACCGGCACAGGGCCGTGTAACGTCACCATGGACGCAGATAAGGACGTTATAGCCAACTTCTCACCCACAGGGTTCACACTCACTACCAACGCTCTTCCCGCAGCCGGTGGCGCCGTAGCTGGCGGCGGGACTTACCCGGTAGGAGCGGTTGCGTCTGTGACTCGTGTCGCCAATGCGGGCTTCACGTTCGATGACTGGTCAGGGGCCTGCACCGGCACAGGGCTGTGTAACGTCACCATGGACGCAGATAAGGACGTTATAGCCAACTTCTCACCCACAGCGTTCACACTCACTACCAACGCTCTTCCCGCAGCCGGTGGCGCCGTAGCTGGCGGCGGGACTTACCCAATAGGGACGGTTGCGTCTGTGACTCATGTCGCCAATGTGGGCTTCACGTTCGATGACTGGTCAGGGGCCTGCACCGGCACAGGGCTGTGTAACGTCACCATGGACGCAGATAAGGCCGTTATAGCCAACTTCTCACGCACAGGGTTCACACTCACTACCCGAGTTTTCCCTGCAGCCGGTGGCACCGTAACTGGCGGCAGGACTTACCCGATAGGAACGGTTGTGAACGTAACCCAGGCCAACAATCCCGGCTTCACTTTCTCAAATTGGACTGGAGCATGCTTCAGCACAGACGTATGTAACGTTACAATGGACGCAGATAAGTCCGTGAGGGCTCTCTTCGTGCCAGATTGAACCAACGTCTAATGAACGTTGCCGATCCAAACTCCCGGTAAATTCCTGCACATACTTTACGAAACGCAGCTATTCATTCTACTAAACTGCACAAAGGCGTCTCTAATGGATCAACGCGAATTACTATCATCGATCCCGTTCTTAGGGAACATAGAACATGATGCTGTGGCGATACTGGAATCAAGCATGCAGACTCGGCTATTTAGGAAAGGCCAGTCGATCTTCAACCAAGGAGACCCCGGCGATTCTCTTTTCTTGGTGTCAGCAGGTCGGGTCAAGATATTCGTTGAGAACGAACACGGAGAGCAGCTTACTATATTGTTTTGCGGCCAAGGGGATTGCTTTGGCGAGATGGCTGTCCTTGACGGTGGTTCCAGATCGGCCAGCGCGGAAGCTATAGAACCAACGGAAACATGGATAATCACGCGGGACGCATTCACCGATCTGATACGGCGGCAGCCTGAAGTTTCTCTAGCGCTGATCAGTTTTCTTTGCGCGAAACTAAGGACAGATCTAGACCGTATGGAGGAGTTCATCTTCTTGGATTCGTATCGCCGGACAGGCCGTCAGATTATGAGAATGGCGTCCGAAGGCGCTGATGGGTTGCCCGTAATCAACATAACTCAAAGTGAACTTGCCCGATTAGTTGGAAGTAGCAGGGAACAAGTGAATCGTGTTCTAAGTGACCTTTCTTCTATGGGCCACATTGCCATTAGTAGAGGAAAGATACAAATCCGAGATAAGGCGGCGATGGAGCAAATTATGCGGTGACCCGCGCAAATACTTCCCGGCAGTTCTTTCACAATAGCTTCATCTAATTCCAGTTCATCGCCTAATCCCAACCCCACTGTCGGTCATCTGCGAAGTATCTTGCTCATACAGAACGGTATATCGCTGCTCTAGATTCGATTCCATTGCCTTCCGTAACTTTGGCCTTGTCAACTAAGGGAATCAGCACTGGGTTCTAGGACCCATAGCAACAACAATGTGACCTGCATCACTGATTAGAAGTCCAGCGTCATGGTACTGTGGATATTCTAGAGTTAAGATTACATGCCCCACGGCCGATCTAACATATTCAAAGCCGACGAAATCAGAAAAACCCCATCAACTAACTGCCCAATGGCAGTGATTCATAAGGTCGTTTGGTTGGTTACGGATATCGGAAATCTATCACAGCCATCCATCGCACACATGGCGAAAAATGTGATACTGCACCAGTCGGTTTCATCGAAATATAACCCTCTAAAGACATCTTTGCTTAATATCTACTTTTTAGGTGCGGACGTGACCAATGCCCGGTGACCCAAAAGAAAGAATCCAGGACGACGGCGTTACTGGTGATTCTGAGTCGCCTATATTGGATGGCCATGGCCAAGAAGAGGCTGCACCAGAAGAAGCCAAGCAGGATGTCGACAAAATAGATTTCACTACGGAAGGTGAAACTCTCGGGTACATTTCCCTTGACCAGGCCCGAGTCTTGGCTTTGCGCCTCGCGAGAGAAGACACTGACGCTTACGGCACCGAGTATTCAGGAATCGATCTGGCCTGGGAAATCACCAACGCCGAGGACGGCGAAGATTACTACCAAATAAGAATCTCCTTTCGCCCAGTCCAGAACTTCGCTGGGGAACCTGGTACCGAACTATTCACCATCGACAAATTAGGGACCCTAGAATCCCGGCAGGTCCTCACCTTCCCATCTCCGAGACGACGGCTCTTGGCCGGGGGATTGGTACTTGGTGGCATCGTCAGCGCGGTCGCTATCGTGGTCATACTGCTCGTATCAGGCGTCTTTTCAACTGACCTAACTGGCCAGGCAGCTGGCGCAGTTCAATCCAAGCAGGTCGCCAGCCAGGTGTTGATCCCTAACGAGCCTGTGGCCATCACATCTCCGACGGGTGACGTCGAGATCAATGTCCCAACAGGAGCGGTTGCTACCAGCGCGATGCTGTATTACGTCCCTGTAACTCCGGCCGAGATGCCACCTCTAGCCCCTGGCTTCATCGCTACTAACAAGGTTTTCGACATCAAAATCACCGACGAAACCGGGTCACCATCAGAAATAACAAGTCCTATCAAGATATCCATAAGCCTGGATCCGGCCATAGTAGCTCTGGCAGATAAAGATCCTTCCAGGATCGTAATACAACACCACGATGGAACGGACTGGCAGGTGCTGGATACCGAAGTCGTCCTCAGTACTCTTATAGCTTCAGCGGAGGTAATGGATTTCAGCCCGTTCGCCCTCACCGTTAAAGCAGTGGAAAGTGCGCAGGGTTTTTCAGGCAGCCTAGGTAATGCGCCTGCTACCACCCCTACCCCTACCTCTATTCCGACGGCCACCCCAGAACCAACGGCGATACCCACACCCGAACCGACGTCCACGCTTATACCCGTTCCAACGCCAACATCGGTTCCTACACCCACACCGGCACCTACACCGACTCCGACTCCGGTACCTATGCCCACACCTATTTTTGATGACCATGGGGATACCGCTACTACCGCGACCGTGACTGAACTGCGTCCAGAAGTTGACTTCTTCAGCAAGACGTCAATGATAACGATTTACGGAGAATTAGAGACTCCCGATGACGTCGATTATTTCTCTTTTGAGGCCTATGGGGGCTACGAGAGATTCAAATTCTCTCCGGCATTTTTGCCCCTCGCTACTAGTACCGGCGGTGGCACCCCCAAGATTGCTATCTACGGTGGTTCATGGTTTTCACCTCTCGAGATGATCGATTCTTTTAAAGAATACGTATATTACACGCCGCCTTCTGCGGGAATCATTTATCTGATGGTGTCGAATTCCAACCCTAGGTACACAGGCAAATACCGGGTAGTCGTAGAGCGTATTAACACGACTCTTCGTCCAATATTTACGAAAGCTCTCGAACCGTTGATGCTTAGCGGTATCCCGACACCAGCGCCAACACCAACACCGCGACCAACGGCGACGCCAACGCCACGACCAACTGCGAGTCCAACGATACTGCCCTTCACCCTCGTGACCAATGCCAATCCTCCCGGCGCTGGTACTGTGATCGGAGGCGGGGCGTACCTCCCTGGCGCAATCGCCCCGGTCACTGCTACTCAAAGCACGGGCTACACGTTCGACAACTGGTCAGGGAACTGCATCGGCACAGCCTTATGTAACGTCACCATGGACTCAGATAAGGCCGTGACAGCTAACTTCTCACGCTCAGAGTTCACGCTTATTACCAACTCTTTTCCTGCAGCCGGTGGCACCATAGCTGGCGGCGGGACTTACCCAATAGGGACGGTTGTGAATGTGACTCAGGTCGCCAATGCGGGCGTCACGTTCGACAACTGGTCAGGAGACTGCTCCGGCGC
>Ga0209089_10000571_pt1 | contig 33649 bp, 25 predicted proteins | sample ArcticOcean_MG_C_FD_187431 | JGI IMG/M metagenome (GOLD analysis project Ga0209089, IMG submission 187431) | Marine microbial communities from western Arctic Ocean - ArcticOcean_MG_CB2_150 (SPAdes) (version 2) | ecosystem: Environmental > Aquatic > Marine > Oceanic | place: Arctic Ocean: Canada...
GCGGTGTTGTCTCTCGCAGGTGATATTAATGTGGAGGAAGCTAAAGAGTTGGTAAACAAATATTTTGGTGATATTCCAGCTGGACCTGAGCCAATTAAAAGAAAAAAATGGATTGCTAAGAGAACAGGTCAAACCAGAGAAGTTATGTATGACCGTGTTCCCAATACGAGAATTTATAAAGTTTGGAACACAGCTGAAAAAGGTACAAAAGATGAAGCTCATCTCGAGTTGATTGCCAGTTTGCTTGCAGGTGGAAAGAATTCAAGCTTGTACCAATCACTGGTTTATGAAAAACAACTAGCTACAGATATTTCAGCCTTCTACTACGATAGAGAGATTGCAGGACAATTTTGGATTGCGGCTGATCTATCCAATGGTCAATCTCTAGAAGAGTTGGAAAAAGGAATTGATGAAGCTCTTCATGAATTTATAAAAAAAGGCCCCATTAAAAAACGACTCGATAACACTGTAATTTCTTTAAGGGCTTCTTGGATTAAGGGTTTGCAAAGAGTTGGTGGATTTGGAGGTAAGTCTGATATTTTAGCTAAAGGCGAGGTTTATCAAGGAGATCCTGGTGCCTATAAGAACTTGATTAGTATAATAACCAATGCTTCAGCAAAGGATTTAAAAGCCACTGCTAAGAAATGGTTATCCAATGGCGATTATGTTTTAACAGTGATTCCTAATGCAGAAAGATCTTTCAATACGGAGTCAACGGTTGATCGAAGTCAGTTACCATACCCGACTGAATTTCCAACTCTTGATTTACCAGATATTCAAAGAGCAAAATTATCCAATGGATTAGAAATAGTCTTAGCCGAGAGACATGATGTACCGATGATTAATTTATCAGTGCAATTTAAGAGTGGTCATTCCAGCGATGCTAATGAACAACCAGGTCTAGCCAGTTTTTCTATGTCAATGCTCACAGAAGGGACAAAAAGATACAATGCATTACAACTGAGTTCTAAGCTGGAGGAATTGGGAACTGATTTATATACCAATGTTGGACTTGATTCATCAAGCATCAATGTTTCCTCATTAAAATCAAATTTAATACCTTCTGTGGATCTTCTTTATGAAGTAATGTCAGAAGCTGTTTTTGATGAGAAAGAGATTGAGAGAAAGAAAATTAGATGGTTGGCCTCAATTGACCAATCACTATCTACGCCAAATGGGATTGTCTCTAATATTGCTCCAGGTTTGCTTTATGGAGACAAAAACCCTTACGGTAAGCCATTCAGTGGCAATGGCACTAGAGAGTCAATCCAATGGATGGAAAGAGAGAGCATGATTGGGTATACGCAAGAGATGTTGAATCCAAGTAATGCCACAATTCTTGTAGTGGGGGATACTAATTTGGATCAAATAACAACTATCTTGGAGAATAAGTTTGGCACATGGAGTGACTCGCAAAGTTATCAAGATAATGTAATTGATTATCAGAACTATCAAACGCCAACTGAAAGAAAAATATATTTAGTTGATAAACCAGGTGCTGTTCAATCATTGATAGTAGCAGGCCAGTTGCTTCCATCTCCTAATACTGAAGATGAGATTGATATAGAATTAATGAATGCAGTTATTGGGGGTAGCTTTACCTCGAGATTGAATATGAATCTCAGAGAAGATAAAAGTTGGTCTTATGGTGCAAGAGCGAGACTATCAAGATTTAAAGGACCAAGACCAATGTTAGTTTATGCACCAGTCCAAACTGATAAGACAGTTCCATCAATTCAAGAAATCATTAGAGAATATGATGAATACCTGACATCAAGACCTGCCCAAACAGACGAGCTTGAAGCCATTGTTAAAGATAGATCCCTCGGCTTGATAGGTCAATTTGAAACATTTGGTGCATTGATGGGTGGACTATCGGGTGTAGTCGCATTCAATCGAAGTGATGATTATCTTGAGAGTCTTCCAGAAGCATATCAGGCAATCAAAATTGAAGATATACATCAGGCAACCGAGACTTATATTGATCCGAATATATGGACATGGATAATTGTTGGTGACCTGTCAATTATAGAAAATGAAATCAGGGAACTTGAATTAGGAAAAATAGAAATTATAAAGTTGGATTGAAGAAGTCTTTTTCAATATACTTCATTCCTGAAAAGACTTTTTGATCTATGAAAAGCATTTTTCTGGGTCCCCATCGTCTAGTGGTTAGGACACCGCCCTTTCACGGCGGCAACAGGGGTTCAAATCCCCTTGGGGACGCCAGAATTGTCTAGGGAGGGAATTATTAATGGATAAGGTATTAGTAACGGGGGCAACAGGCTTTATAGCTCTCCACTGTATTAAACAACTTTTAGATCAAGGTTATGAAGTCAGAGGTACGGTAAGATCCTTGACTAAGAAGAATGAAGTCATTGATTCAATGAAAATAAATTCATTACACCCAGAAAATTTATCAATAGTTTATGCAGATCTTCTTAAAGATGAAGGCTGGAATGAAGCTGTAGAAGGATGCAGGTACGTATTGCATGTAGCCTCACCATTTGTTCTGGAAGAACCAGACCATGAAGATGTTTTAATAAAACCTGCAGTAGATGGAACATTGAGAGTTCTTAATGCATGTAAAGAAAATCGTGTAGAGAAAGTTGTTCTTACTTCATCATTCGCAGCCATAGGTTATGGTAATGATGAAAAAATATTTGATGAGACTGATTGGTCTAATACTGATTCCACTATAGGTGCTTACGCTAAAAGTAAAACATTAGCTGAAAAAGCGGCATGGAGTTTTGTGAGTGAACTATCCGATCATGAAAAATTTAAACTGACTGTTATCAATCCAGTTGCTGTAACAGGGCCTATGCTCTCAGATGATATTGGCACTTCAAATACTATTTTTGTTCAGCTTCTAGATGGTTCAATTCCTGCATGTCCAAGGATTCATATTGGTTTTGTGGATGTCAGAGATGTTGCAAAAGCTCATATATTTTCTATGACTGAAGAAAAAACCAATGGTGAGAGAATCATCGTTAGCGAAAAAGAAATGTTCTTTGCAGAAATGGGAAGGGTCCTTAAAGACGCTGGTTATGATAAATCTCCAACTAGGGAAATCCCTGATTTCATGCTAAAGATTATGGCTGTCTTTATAAAAAAACTTTCTGGAATGAAAAGATCCGTAGGTAGGAAAGTTATTAGTGATAAAAGCAAAGCTAAAGAATTATTTGATTGGGAATATATTACAGCTGAAGACTCAGCAGTTGAATCTGCTAAACAACTAGAATCAATGGGTCTTATTTCAAATTGAAACGAATTTCCATAGCACCTATGATGGGCCATACTGACCGTCATTTTCGCTTTATGGCTAATTTACTTGCCAAAGATATAAAACTTTACACACCCATGATTCATGCTGATACGATTGTTTTTTCTGAAAATCAGTTATTGGAAACAGAGAATATCAATCAAAAAGATGTTGGTATCCAGATAGCTGGTAACAATACTGAAATCATGGCAAAAGCTGCCTCAATTATTTCAAACTATAACTATGATGAGATCAATATTAATATAGGTTGTCCTAGTGAAAGAGTTCAAAATTGTGAAGTAGGGGCTGCATTGATGAGTAAGCCCTCTATAGTTGCTGATTGTATAAAGGTGATGTCAAAAGAGGTAGACATACCTTTATCCATTAAAACTAGAATCGGTATTGATGACCAAGATGATTATGAATTTCTATTTAGATTTATTGATAAAACAGCGAATGCTGGATGTAATCATTTTATTATCCATGCAAGGAAAGCTTTACTACAAGGCGTGAGTCCAAAAGATAATAGAAGAATTCCACCTATTGATTATGAGAGAGTTTATCGATTGAAAAAAGATTTCGCAGAACTATCTATTGAGATCAATGGTGAAATCAATTCGATAGAAGAAATAGAAACTCATTTTAAATTCGTTGATGGTGCGATGATTGGAAGACATGCTTTTAAAAATTCATCATTTCTGCAGGATATACAAGAACATTTCTACTCGGATAAAAAGTTACTCAGTAAATATGAAATTATCAATGCGATGTTGGTCTATGCAAAAGAGCAGACCGATCAAGGTATTAGTATCCATTTGATCACTAGACATATGAATCAACTGTTGAAAGGTTCAAATGGTGCTAGAAAGTGGAGAAATATTCTTGGATCCAATCAGCATAAATCAATAGATTCATATGATTTAATTCAAGAAATCAAAGATTTTATTAGAGACAGGAAGGAAGAGTTAGTCTGAGCTATATTCTTTCAGTGAATCAACAACTTTTTTATGCTCATCAAATAACTGACTGGGCATTCTATCGCCATACTCTTTAAAGAAATCCTCGATACTATCCATTTCTTTTAGCCATTGATCTGGATTGATCGCAAATAACTCATTCATGGTTTCTTCGGAAATATTCAAACCAGAAGTATTAATATCATTGTTATTTGGAAGGAAGCCTATTGGCATTTCTTTAGCATCCACATTTTTCTGACATCGTTTGATTATCCAATCCAAAACTCTTAAATTCTCTCCAAAGCCAGGCCATATAAAGCCTTCTTCATTCTTCCTGAACCAATTTACATGAAAAATTTTGGGAAGATTATCCGATTGTTCAGAGAAACTTAACCAATGAGAGAAGTAATCTGCAAAATTATAGCCACAGAAAGGTTTCATAGCCATTGGGTCTCTTCTGACAATACCGATATCACCAGCCGCTGCCGCAGTAGTTTCTGATCCAACACTTGCTCCTACAAGAACACCATGATTCCAGTCTTTTGCCTCATAAACCAAAGGGGCTAACTCACTTCTTCGTCCACCAAATACGATAGCAGATATGGGGACACCAGAAGGCGAGTCTGCTAGTTCAGAGTATTGAGGATTATTTTTAGCTGAGACGGTGAATCTTGAATTTGGGTGAGCACAATGATTTCCTTCTTCAAGTTGATTACCTTTCCAATCAATACTTGGAGTACCATCAAGTCGTCCTTCCCACCAAGGTTCGTTATTATCTGTTAGGCCAACATTGGTAAATATGGCATCTCTTTGAATCGCTTTATAAGCATTTTCATTATCTTCTTCATTGGTTCCGGGAACAACGCCAAAATAACCAGCCTCAGGATTGATTGCCCACATTTGTCCATTTTCATCCATATTTAACCAAGCAATATCATCACCAATAGTTTTTACTGTCCAGCCCTCATATCCTTCAGGTGGAATCAACATTGCTAGGTTAGTCTTTCCACATGCTGAAGGAAAAGCAGCAGCAATATAAAATTTTTCATTGTTTGGATTTTCAATTTCAACAATTAGCATATGCTCAGCTAGCCAATTTTCTTTTAAAGCTTGCCAACTTGCTATACGAAGTGCATGGCATTTTTTACCTAATAACGCATTTCCACCATAGCCAGAACCTATACTTCTTATTGTTTCTTCTTCTGGAAAATGCATTATGAATCTTTTTTCTGGATCCAGATCTCCTATTGAGTGAATGCCTTTTACAAACTTGTTTTCATCTTCTATTCTTTTTAATGCAGGAGCTCCCATACGTGTCATTAGATACATATTGGCTACAACATAAGGGCTATCAGTTATTTCAACTCCACATCTAGAAAGTTTTGAATCGATTGGACCCATGCAATAAGGAATGACATACAATGTTCTTCCTTCCATGCACCCTTCAAATAGATTATCCAATTTTTCATGCGCTTCTTGTGGATCCATCCAATTATTATTTGGACCAGCATCATCTTTTTCTTTACTGCATATGAATGTTAAATGTTCCACTCTGGCCACATCAGATTGGTCAGATCGATGAAGGTAGCAGTTTGGAAAAGTTTCAGAGTTGAGTTTTGATAAGTCTCCTGTTTCAAGCATTTTCTCAACAAAGCTTTGATACTCATCGTTGCTGCCATTACACCAATATATTGAATCAGGTTTTGTTAGGCTAGCCACTTCTTTAACCCAGTTATTCAGTAATTCATTATTTGTAGTCATAGATTTTTTAAACATTAATATTGAATGAAATATTATATCTATGTTAGATCTTGCGTCATTAAATAATTCTTTTATGATTGATTATTCTATAGGATTTATTTTATGACTAAATGCATTGCAATAGACACATCCACTACAAAGTTTAGTTTAGCTAGCTATAAAGAAGGCATATTTAAAGAATATAATGTGCTGGATTCTAAGAATCATGCTAAGGATATTTATAAGAATATCAATGACATAATGAATCAATCAGAGATGGAAATAAGTGAATTAGATTTTATTGCAATCGGAAATGGCCCTGGCAGGTTTTCTGGTCTCAGAGTCTCTGCTAGTGCTATACAGGCGATATCTTATGTTAAAAAGATTCCCATAGTTTCTATATCAAGTTTAATGGTAATAGCACAAGTTGCGATTGATCAATGTTCGTTAGATAAAATAGCTGTAGCTATGAACGCACGAAAAGGAAAAATATACTTCGGCTGCTATGGAAAAGGAGATGATAATCTTGCTCATGAATTGATTAAAGATTGCTTGATTGACAATGACTCTTTACACTTTCCAGAAGGTTTATTTTATGGTGTTGGTAATGGTTTTTCTCAAGAAACAAATTATTATCAAAATAACTCAATAGAATTGATTGAGAGACCTGAAACAGTTCTTCCTGATGCCAAAGCAATGATTAAACTAGCAATTAAGAAATATGAACTAGGTATAATTACTGATTCCTTTAATATTATTCCAAATTATCTAATGGAAGAGGTTACAAATTGAACAAACTTATGAAGAGATTCTATAACCTAAATAAGAGAACCTTGTATCTGATTGGTTTTATTGATTGTCTTTTATTAATAAGTTATGCCCTATATTCAGAACATGTATTGGGTTTAGAGCCTTGTCCATTATGTGTATTTCAGAGAATTGCTGTAATCTTAGTTGGTTTTATTTTTCTAGCACTAGCTGCATTTGTTCCAAGAACAAGTATTGCAAAAATTATAGCGTCAATCCTTATAACTATTACCAGTCTTTCAGGAGTTATTATTGCTGGAAGGCATGTCTGGCTTCAAAATCTGCCTCCAGATAAAGTACCAGGTTGTGGGCCTGGACTTGATTTCATGGTTAGTACATTCCCACTAAGCGAAGTATTTGAAATGGTTTTTACCGGTTCAGGTGAATGCGCTAATGTAGATTGGTCATTTTTATCACTGAGCATGCCCGCATGGGTAATGATTCTTTTAGCTTTGATTGGGTACTATGGCGTGTGGATTACTTATAAAAGAGATGTGATATAAATCTAATGCCTAGCTAACTTTTAACGAGTCATTGATTTTTGTCTTCAAACTTTCATAAATAGATTGATCAATGCATTCTTTTTTTGAATTATTGAGATAAAAAATATCATCAGCTTTCTCGCCAATTGTAGCAATTTTAGCTGACTGAATCCAAATACTCTCTTCTTTAAAAATCTTAGAGATATTAGACAGAAGGCCTGGCCTATCGATGCATGTTATTTCCATGACAGTTCTATTATGAATGAGGTCTTCAGAAAAACTGATATCAACTTTTTTATCAAAGCTTCGAAGTCTTCTTGATAATATTTGAGAACCACTTTGTGCTGAAAAACTATCAGAGGCCATGGCTTTATTTATGCATTTATTTATTGTTTCATTTTTTTGATTTATTTCATCTTTCATGGTTCTCATATGATCAAAGTAAAAGCTATAAATGCAATATTCTTCATTCACTCTTACAACTTTAGCATCCCTTACTGAAACCCCTTCTTGTTCAAAGATACTGGTAATTTTATAGAATGACTCATTGTCTATTTGAGTAAAAACAAATGCATAGAAATAGTCTTCATTGTCTATAGCACTTATATCGATAATATCTTGAGCTTTATTAGGTATATTCCTATTTATCATTACTAGACTTTGTTTCAAGATTTCATTCATATTAAATTTTATAAAATAATCATCATCAAAATAGGATAGAAAGTTTTCCACATTTTGAAATTCATGATTATTAAGTTCATTTTTGGTTAATGATATTTTTTCTCTGATTAACTCTTCTTTATCAATGGGCTCTTCAAGACCTTCTCTGAGTGCTTTTTTTGTTAACAAATAGAGGTCATCAAATAGTCTCTTTTTCCAACTATTCCATAAGGTTGGATTAGTCGCCCTGACATCACATACTGTTAAGAGGTATAAATAATCCAATCTTAATTCATCGCCTATCAATAATGCTAAGTCTCTTATAACATTAGGATCATATATATCTTTTTTTTGTGCTGTTAAAGAAAAAACCAAATGATTCATAACAAGCCATGAAACAACTTTTGAATCGTAATTTGTTAAGCCATGATCTAAACAAAAAACTTCAGCTTCTTCTGCACCAATAATTGAATGATCTCCACCTCGTCCTTTGGCTATGTCATGAAATAATCCTGCAATGTATAATATTTCAGGTGACTCAATGGCTTGCATTTTTTGACTGTCTTCTGGAAATTCATGATTGAATCTAGTGAGAGCAAGACGTCTTAAATTACTAACCACAAAGAGTGTGTGTTCATCCACTGTAAATGCATGAAAAAGATCATACTGCATTCTTCCTTCTATTAATCCAAAGGCAGGTATGTAATGACCCAATACACCATAAAGATTCATTCTTCTTAATTCATGTGTTACGCCTTCTGGAGCTTTTAGTATTTCTAGAAAAATCTCCTTATGTTCTATTTTTCTTCTAAAGTCTTTATTTATGAGGTGTAAATTATTTGTAATCAAGCCAATTGTTTTAGCATCAATACCTTCAACATCTTTATTTTTCTGAAACAGTAAGAAAATTTCTAATAGTAGGGCAGGCTTGTCTTTAAAACTGATGTCATCTTTTATTCCCACTAATTGATTTTTTATTTGAAAGTTTTGATTGATATCTTTTGCTTTTTTGTCACTTTTTTCTAAAAACTGTTGCTTCAGAGTTTGTAAGATTATTTCATTCATTCTGCTGATAGTTCTTGCGGATTTATAATAATCTTGCATAAAAATCTCAACGCCAATTAAGTGATCTTGATCTTCATAATTGAGTTGCTTAGCTAATTTCTTTTGATATTCAAAGAGAAGCCTATTCTCTGCTCGTTTTGTTTCAGAATGAAGCGAGTATCTTATTAGTGAGAGAAAGTTTCTAGAATTAATTAATTGTTGGAGTTGTTTCTCTGTGAGAATATTATGATTCAAAAGCTCTTCTATCTTGTCAATTCCTAAAAACTTCTTACAGAGCCAAAATATAGTATGAAGATCTCTGAGACTTCCTGGCCCATTTTTAATATCGGGTTCTAAATTATAAGCCGTATTATTAAATTGAAGATGCCTTTTTATTTGTTCATCAACCTTTTCTTGGTAGAAATCTTTATTGCTCCAAAATGATTTGCTTTCATCTATTGTCTTTATTAGATTTTCAAACATTATTTTAGATCCGCTAATGTATCTTGATTCCAATAGTGTTGTAGCTATTGAGATATCTCTTGAACCTTCAGTTACACATTCTTTAATGGTTCTAGTGCTGTGACTAACTTCAATTCCTATATCCCATAAGTAAGCTAAAAAATGAGAAATATTTTTTTTATGTTGATCTTTTTTTTGATCATTAATCAGTATGAGTAGATCTGTATCTGATTTTGGATAAAACTCTTTTCTCCCATATCCACCAACTGCAATAAGACTGATTTCATCGTTTAATATATTAAACTTCTCAGACGCATATAGAATTAAAGCATCATTGATATTGGATCTGGCATTGAGAATGTTAAGTATATTATTTTGATTTAAATTAGCTTTTAAGATTAATGATTTCTTCTGAAGAAACTCTTTGGGCGAAACTTTATTTTCTTTTAATAAAGAAAGTTCATTGTTGAGTTTTCTAATACTAAGACTATCAAGGGTATTATCTTCAAGTGACATTGAATTAAAGTATTGTTTCTTCAGGGGCTAATGTTAATACTTCATAACCGGAGCTAGTCACTAATATTGTATGTTCCCATTGAGCTGATAAAGAATGGTCTTTAGTAACCACAGTCCAATCATCTGATAATAGTCTTACACCTGCTTTTCCACTATTAATCATTGGTTCTATGGTAAATGTCATTCCTTCTTTCATTTCAATTCCAGTTCTTGGAGTTCCATAATGTAGAATTTGTGGTGAATCATGATAAATTTTTCCAATTCCATGACCACAATATTCTTTTACAACTGAAAAGTAGTTATCTTCAGCGTATGTTTGTATCGCATGTCCTATGTCGCCTAAACGATTACCGGGTTTAACTGTCTTTATGCCTTCGCAAAGACATTGATAAGCAACATTAACGATTTTTTCACTAATTTTTGATACTTTTCCAACTTGGTACATTCTACTTGTATCACCATGGAACCCATCTTTAATAACTGTTACATCAATATTTATGATATCTCCATTTTTTAATTTTTTATCGTTGGGTATACCATGACAAACTACATGATTTACTGAAGTGCAGATTGTTGCAGGAAAGCCATTGTATCCAACATTAGCTGGTATTGTTTTTTGTTGATTAACAATATAGTCATTACATAATTCATCTAATTTTTTAGTTGAGATTCCAGGAGCAATGTATTTCTCAATCATAGTCAGAACTTCTGAGGCTAAATGCCCTGCAATTCTCATCTTTTCTTGCTCTTCCTTTGTTTTTATATTTATTTCCATGATGTTTAAAAGTTTAAAAGTTGTATTTTTTATTGTTGCTAAACACTTATTATGTTATAAAACACCCGCAATTTTGCATAAAAATCGAACATAAATCGACACATACAATGGGTGCTAAGAATATTATTCGTAGTTTTGTATGGGGTTTATGGGAGTTTAACCCAATTAAGGAAGAATTATGAAAAATATCGACATGCGTCAAATGTTAGAAGCTGGCGCTCACTTTGGTCATAAGACCAAATATTGGAATCCTAAAATGTCACCTTATATCTATGGTGAAAGAAATGGAATTCATATTATTAATCTAGAGACCACTATTCCAATGCTTTTAGAAGCATGTCATTTCGTTCAAACAATTGCTTCGCAGTCAGGAACTATATTGTTTGTGGGAACAAAAGTTTCAGTAAAAAGTGAAGTTAAAAATGCTGGCATTGATTGCAATATGCCATATGTATCAAATCGTTGGTTAGGTGGAACACTTACGAATAATCAAACAATATCTAAGTCTATAAAAAAATTAGAAGTTATAGAGGAATCTTTAAAGGATGAAAATACAGATAATCTCTCAAAAAAAGAGATACTCACTCTATCTAGAGCATATCAAAAACTAGATAAAGGGCTTGGAGGAATTAGGGATATGAAGAAAATCCCTGACGCAATATTCATTATTGATGTCAATTATGAAAAAAATGCTGTTAAGGAAGCACTTGTTTTAGGGATACCAATCATCGCTATTGTTGATACTAATTCTTCGCCTGATGGAATTAATTATGTAATCCCATCCAACGATGATTCAAGAGCAACAGCAAATCTTATTACCTCTCACATTAAGGAATCTTTCTTAGCTGGAAAGAAAACGATACCTATTTTAGATGATATTGATGATGAGTTTGTCGAAGTAGATAGTGAAGGCAAAATAGATGCTTCGAAAGTTAAGCGTAAAAGAAAAATCATAATCAATAAGAAAGAAATAGCTGAAGAAACTCCAGTAGAGGAAACTCCAGTAGAGGAAACTCCAGTAGAAGAAACTCCAGCTGAAGAAGCTCCGGTTGAAGAAGCTCAAGTAGAAGATACTCCAGTAGAAGAAACTCCAGCTGAAGAAGCTCCGGTTGAAGAAGCTCAAGTAGAAGAAGCTCAAGTAGAAGATACTCCAGTAGAAGAAACTCCAGCTGAAGAAGCTCAAGTAGAAGATACTCCAGCTGAAGAAGCTCAAGTAGAAGATACTCCAGCTGAAGAAGCTCCGGTTGAAGAAGCTCAAGTAGAAGATACTCCAGTAGAGGAAACTCCAGTAGAGGAAACTCCAGTAGAGGAAGAAAGTAAAGATAAATAATTTAATTAACGGTAGATAATGATGGAAATCTCAGCCAGTGAAGTAAAAAAACTAAGAGAATTAACTAGCGCCGGAATGATGGATTGCAAGAAAGCTCTTCAAGAGTCTAATGGAGATTTTGAAAAAGCTAAATTATTGTTGAAAGAAAAGGGACAAAGTAAAGCAGATAGCAAATCTGGAAGGACAACAGCTCAGGGCTTAGTTTCAGTTAAAGTATGCTTAGATAATAAAGTAGCTGTTATTTTGGAGGTAAATTGTGAAACTGACTTTGCTGCAAAGGATCAACAATTTATTGATTTTTCAAAAAATATATTAGAAGCAATAGTTGAAGGAGATGTTGGTGATCTAGATAGTTTATTATCATCACCAATAAATGATTTTGATACAGTGGAAGATTATAGAACTCATGTGATTTCAAAATTGGGAGAAAATATTTCACTAAGACGATTCAATAAAGTATCAATTGAGGGCACTCTAGGAACATATATTCATGCAGATAAAATTGCTGTTATTGCTTTAATAGATTCTGATAATGAGACATTAGCTAAAGACATTGCAATGCATGTAGCAGCATCAAATCCACATTATATTGATCAATCTGAAATTTCAAATGAGTTATTAGAGGAAGAAAGTAGAATTTTAGCTCTTCAGGCTGAAAAAGAAGGAAAGCCAAAAGAAATAATTGAAAAAATAGTACAAGGAAAATTGAATAAAAAAATGAATCAATTAACTTTAATGGGACAAGAATTCATAAAGGATCCAGATATTACTATTGAGCAATTACTTAATGATTCTAATGCAAAAGTAAATTCTTTTATAAGATATGAAGTTGGTGACGGAATAGAGCAGGAAGAAGTTAACTTTGCTGATGAAGTTAAAGCCCAAGTTGAGGCGACACAATAGTTTTATGATCTTCACTAGAGACATATTAAATAGTAGAGTTGCTTCTTGAGTAATAAAATAAAAAGAATTTTACTTAAGATTAGTGGTGAAGCGCTTTTAGGTAATCAACAGTTTGGAGTTGATCCTAAAGTTCTAATTTATTTAGCAAAAGAAATTAGAACAATTACTGAGAAAGGTATTGAACTTGGCATAGTTATTGGTGGGGGAAATATTTTTAGGGGAGAGGGTTTAGCGCAATCAGGAATTGATAGAGTTACGGGCGATCAAATGGGTATGCTCGCAACCATAATCAATGCTTTAGCAATTCAAGATGCTTTAGAGAGAGAAGGTCAAGTTGCAAGAGTAATGTCAGCATTAAAAGTTAATGAAGTTTGTGAAGATTATATTAGAAGAAGAGCAATAAGACATTTAGAGAAAGGAAGGATTACTATTTTTGCTGCAGGTACAGGAAACCCATATTTTACTACAGATTCAGCTGCCTCATTGAGAGCTGTTGAGATTGAAGCAGATTTATTAATAAAAGCGACAAAGGTCAATGGTGTTTACTCTGAAGACCCTATAAAAAATGATAAAGCACACCATTATCAAAAGATCTCTTATAATGATTTCATAACAATGAATCTTGGGGTTATGGATACAACTTCAATCGTTATGTGTAAAGAGAACAACCTTCCTGTTAGGGTATATGATATGAATATAGAAAACGCATTATCAGAAATTATTGATGGAAAAGAAATTGGAACATTGATAGGTTGATTAAGTTTTGTTGGAAGAAGTAAATCAAGAAGCAAAAGAAAGAATGGAGAAATCTATTACTGCATTCAGAGCTAATTTAACCAAAGTAAGAACAGGTAGAGCATCACCAGATATTCTCGACAGCATCCACCTTGATTATTATGGTAATGAAACACCTTTGAAGCAATTATCAAATATTTCAGTAGAGGATTCTCAAACTCTTGCAATTTCTCCATGGGAAGAAAAATTCATACCTGAGATTGAACAAGCAATTATGAAAGCAAATATAGGATTAAATCCTGTAACAACTGGAAATGTAATTAGAATTCCACTTCCGCCTCTCACAGAAGAAAGACGAATTGAATTAACTAAACAAGTTAAAACTGAAGGGGAGCAGGCTAAGATATCCATCAGAAATATCAGAAGAGATTCCATTCAAGACCTTAAGGATTTTTTCAATGAAAAAATGATTTCCGAAGATGATTATCATAAAGGTCAAACAACAATTCAAAACATTACAGACAGTATGATAGAAAATATTGATTCATTGAGTGACAGTAAGCAAAAAGAATTAATGACTATTTGAGTATTGCTATGACAGATCAAGATAAAGATTTAACAGCTATTTCAATTCTACCTAAACACATTGGTATTATTATGGATGGTAATGGTCGTTGGGCAAAATTGAGAGGTAAAAGGAGAATCTTTGGTCATGAGGCAGGAGTAATTAAGGCTAAAGAGATTGTAGAACAATGTGTCAAAATGAAGTTAGAAGTACTCACTCTCTATGCTTTCAGTTCTGAGAACTGGAGTAGACCAAGAAAAGAAATCAATGGATTAATGAGGCTTTTTGAAAGAACAATTGGTAAATATACAGGTCTATTGATTGACAATAATGTCTGTTTTAAACCAGTTGGTAATCTAGATATGTTGCCAGAAGTTTTGAAAAGAAAATTAGAACAAATGGAAGCCATTACATCAGAAAATTCAGGATTAAGACTCAATCTAGCCATTGCATATGGAGCAAGACAGGATATTGTTGGGGCTGTAAAAAAAATCATTGATAAATTAGAGAAAGGTGAGTTATTAAAGGAAGAAATAAATGAGGATTTAGTATCAGACCATTTATCTTTTAATGATGTCTCAGATCTTGATCTTATAATTCGTACCTCAGGAGAAACAAGGCTAAGTAATTTTATGTTATGGGAATCAGCATATAGTGAGATTTATTTCACAGAAACCCTTTGGCCTAGCTTTGAAGAGCAAGAATTTATGGAAATTATTCAGAATTATTCAAACTCTGAACGAAGGTTTGGATCCGTTACAGATCAAATTGATTTGAAAAAAGCTTAAGCTTTGTTCTATATGAATAATCTTACAAAGAGAATTCTTTCAGGGGTCGTATTATTCTCCATGCTTTTTTTGATTATTTATGCGGCTAGTTCCATAGATTGGTTAATAGGTGCTTTTGCTATTTTACTTATAACATTTGTTATCTACTGGGAGTTTTCCCAATTTTTCGAAAAAAAGGCTATTCGCTTGGTTTTTTTCTTGGCTCCAATCATACATATTTTCTTATTTATACCTAATCCGAATGCCATACCATATTTGATTATAATTTCATCTTTGATTTGGGTGATGATGTTCATTCGCATAATTATTTTTGATAACCCTAAAATAAATAATATTGAATTGTTTATTTTAGGTTATTTATTAATTATTCCAGCTTTCCATGCAGCTGTTTTCATATTAGCCAATTACCCTACAATTCTTTTATTAATTCTTTTTACAGTTTCTATAGCTGATACTTCAGCTTATTTTGTAGGAAAAAAATTAGGTCAGAAACAGTTACTACCAAATACTAGTCCAGGGAAAACTCTAGAGGGTCTCATGGGAGCATGTATTATTACTCCAATTGTTTTAGCTACGATTGCATTTTTCTTAGATTATCAATTTATTGGCTTCTTTATATTCGGATTAATCATTACACCTATTAGTTTTATGGGCGATGTTGTTTTTAGTTATTTTAAACGAAGTAGAAACAAGAAAGACTCAAGTAATTTAATACCAGGTCATGGCGGTTTTATTGATTTGTTAGACGGAACAATTGCCGTTCTACCTATTTTTCTGGTGTTTATCGTCTATCCAACAGGAAGGATTGGAGAAATTATCTATGAAAATTTCTTAATTTACTTAATATGATCACTATAGATTGTTAACTATATGACAGTTCTTTATTTTTATTACTTTCTTTAATTTATTCAATCTTTATAATTCCTTCATAATCATTATTGATAATTAAATCATGGACATATTATTTTCTATTTTTGCATTCATCCTATTGGTGGGTATTCTTGTTATTATTCATGAAGGCGGACATTATTTTGCTGCAAGATTTTGTAATGTAAAAGTCTTGAGATACTCGGTTGGTTTTGGAAAAATATTTTGGAGTAAAAAATATGGGCTTGATCAAACTGAATACTGTGTTTCAGCAATACCACTAGGCGGCTATGTTCAACTTTTAGATGAACGTAGCGAGGATGTTGACCCGAATGATAAACATAGGGCATTTAATAATCAGTCAGCTACAAAAAGGATCTTTATATTATTTGCAGGACCTTTAGCTAATTTTATATTCTCGATATTAGCTTATATGACTATGTTTTCCATCGGAGTATCTGGTCAAGCACCTATTATTGGAGAAGTAGAGTTAAATTCCATTGCATATGAAAATAATATTAGGTCAGGCGATAAGATCATTAGTGTGGGTGAGAAAAGTGTTACAACTTGGCAGACTTCACTTGTTTCGATGATTGGTGAAATATTAAAAGATGAGAAGATTGAATTACTGTTAGTTGATAAGACAAATAACCAAAAAAAGATTAATTTAGACTTAACTGGAAGAACAAAAGAGCTTACTGCACCTAATGCTTTATTTTCAGGTCTGGGTTTAAGACCGTTTCAACCTATAGCTAGTCCAGTGATAGTAAATACAAGCCCAAATAGCCCAGCTGAGAAATCAGGCTTGTTAGCAGAAGATATTATTCTTAAATTGAATAATGTTAGCGTAAAAAATCCTACAGAATTCAGTGAGATGATTGGCTCTAGACCCAACGAGACTATTGAGCTAGAAATTCAAAGAGGTAATGAGATTTATAAAACTGAAGTTTTACTTGAATCAAGCAGAGATAATCCTTCTAAAGGCTTTATAGGTATATCTATGACGATAGACCAAGCACAATTAGAGCAATACCTTGCTGTCCAGAAGTATAGTTTTCCTAAGAATTTTACTATGGCAGTAGCTGAAACAAATCAAATGATAGTTCTAACGTTGAATATGTTTGGAAAAATGATTAGTGGGCAAATATCAGGAAAGAATCTAAGCGGTCCTGTTGGCATAGCAAAAGATGCTGGTACTGTGGCCAAAAGAGGATTAATAGCAACACTATCTTTTATGGCTATTATTAGCGTGAGTCTTGGGATACTTAATTTACTGCCTTTGCCTGTGTTGGATGGAGGGCAAATTGTTTTTGTTCTAATAGAAAAAGTTATTAGGAGACCATTACCAGATAAGATTCAAATGGTTTTTCAACAAATTGGCATAGGGGCATTATTATTCTTAATGGTGTTTGCATTGTACAATGACATCATAAGATTATTCAGTTAGTTAAATTCAAAAATATATTATGAAAACTAAATATTTATTAGCAGAATTAGCAATTTTTACTATTTCTCTCTTTTATTTTTCTTACATAGAAGCTGAAGATAATTTTCTGGTCAAAGATATAAAAATAGAGGGTTTACAGAAAATATCTGAGGGAGCTCTGCTTAATTATTTGCCTATAAATATTGGGGACAGTATTGATGACATTAGGGTAAAAGAATCTATACGATCAGTCTACTCCAGTGGTTTTTTTAAAAATATAGAATTCAGAAAAGATTCTTCAGGAATCTTGATTATTTCAGTACTTGAAAGGCCTTCTATTGGTTCGATAACATTTGAGGGAAATAAAGATATTAAAACTGAAGATTTGGAAGAATCATTGACCAATATTGGTTTTAAAGTAGGAAGAACGTATGACCCATCAGTCCTTGATGAAATAGAAAGATCTCTGATTGACCAATATTTTAGTTTTGGCAAGTACAGCGCAAAAATTGACACTATTATAGAAGATTTGCCTGGTAATACAGTCACTGTAAAAGTTGATGTTAAAGAGGGCGACAGAGCACAAATTAGGCAAATTAATATTGTTGGTAACAGTGTCTTTAATGACGAGGATTTACTGGGTCTTTTAAAGTTAAAAATGCCAAACTGGCTTTCATTTATTAACCAAGACGATAGGTACTCCAGAGAAGATTTGCAAGGAGATCTTGAAGGGATAGAGAGTTTTTATTTAGATCAAGGCTATGCAAACTTTCAAATTGAATCAGCTCAAGTAGCTATCTCTCAAGATAAAACAGGCATCTTTGTAACCATTAATATCTCTGAAGGAGAAGTCTATAAGCTATCGGATGTTAAGTTAACAGGTGAATTTGTCATACCTAGAGAAGAAATAGAGCAACTTGTTTTTGCTAAACCAGGGCAAATATTCTCGCAAGGACTTCTAACTCAAGCATCTGAATTAATAAAATATCGGTTAGGAGAAGATGGATATTCATTTGCAGAAGTTGAAGCTATACCTGAACTTGACAGAGACAGCAAAGAAGTTAAAGTTGTTTTTTATATTCAGCCAAAGAGTAGAGTTTATGTAAGACGAGTAAGTTTTTCAGGTACACCCTCTATCAATGATAATACTCTCAGGCGAGAAATGAGACAGTTAGAAGGGGGTTATTACTCCAAAAGCAGTCTTGAAAGATCCAAAGTTAGATTACAGCGTTTACCATTCATAGAAGAAGTTGATTTTGAAGCAATACCTGTTCCAGGTACAACCGATTTGGTTGATGCTGAATTTACAATTAAGGAAGGCTTGCCAGGACAGTTTGGAGGTGGTATTGGTTACTCTGGTTATCAGAAATTAATTTTAAATGGTAACTTTGTTCATACTAATTTCTTTGGAACCGGTGATAGAGTTGCTCTGGATTTAAATGCAAGTAAGTTTAGAGATTTGTATAGTTTTTCTCACACCAAGGCATATACAGGAATAGATGAGATCTCTAGAACAGCTTCATTATCCCAATCATCTTTTAATCAATTTACTGCATCATCCTCAGATTTTTCAACCAAGACCTATTCTTTGAGCCTTCAGTATTCTTATCCATTAAGTGAATACCAAAGAGTTATCTTCGGAGGCTCGTTGCAAAGTTCGGAACTGTTAGCTGGAGATTATAGCGCTGATCAAGCATTGCAGTGGGTAACAAGCAATGGAAAGAGTGAATGCTTTGATCAAGAATTATTTGACTTTTGTAAAACAAAATTTAATTCAGCTGAAATTACATTAGGCTGGGTTTATGATTCCAGAAATAGATATCTTTTTGCAGATCGAGGAATGTCTCAAAGGCTTATTGCTAATGTTGCTATACCCGGAAGTGATGTCGAATATTATGGAATTAATTATAGTTATAAACAATATTTTGCTATCCCATTTCCATTTGTTAACTACTTAACTTTGATGGCTAAAGCGGATATCGCATTTAATGATGCCTATGGCGATTCTGTAGGAGTACCTCCATATAAGAACTTCTTTGCAGGCGGTCCAGATACCATAAGAGGCTTTAAGGAGCATAGACTAGGGCCGAGAGATAATTTTGGAAATCCTTATGGTGGTAATCTTCTTGTTTCATCACAGGTGGAACTTATATTACCAATGCCTCAAGATTGGGCAGCCAGAGCTAGATTTAGTTTATTTTTTGACATAGGAAATGTTTTTTCAACAAGTGAAATTAAATTCTATGATTATCAAGGCGAAGAAATTGATTATGACTTTGATACTGGGAAACTAAAAAGATCGTTTGGTATTGCAGCTCAATGGCTTGCTCCAATGGGATTATTTAGATTTAGTTATGCTGTTCCTATGAACTATGATGAATCAACAGGAAATAGGTTTGGTGACGAATTAGAGAGATTCCAATTTACAATTGGCGGTGCTTTCTAGACAATGGTTTTATTTAATTAATAAAGGACAAATAAGATGAGATTAAAATATTTATTTACAATGGCGGCAGCATTATTTTTGATTCAGCCTATTCAGGCACAAGATGTTGGACAGGCTAAAATAGGTGTTGTTGATATGAACAAGCTTATTAATGAGTCACCTCAAGCTCAAGATATGCAATCTGCAATTGAAGAAGAATTTGCACCCAGAGTTAGAGATATTACTGCTAAAGAGTCTGCATTTAATACAGGACGTGAAAATTTAACTAAAGATAATTTAGCTTTAAGTAATGATGAAAGACAAAATTCTCAGCTTCAATTACAAAAAGACCAAAGAGAGTTAGAATATTTAGTTAAAAGCATACAAGAAGACCAGCAAAATCGTGCTGCAATTGAATCAAATAAAATACTTGTTGAGATTATCAATGAAGTCAATAAATTTGGAAGAGACAATGGTTATGATCTTATTATTAATGAGGGACGAATAAGTCAGAATACTATTTTGAATGGAGGGACTCTATACAAAGGAGCCTCTGTTGATATCACAAATGAAATTGCAAAGGTTTTAGAAAAAAACTTTCAAGATAAAAAATCGGGCGGCTAAGTTAATTAAAAAAATTAACTAGGGAGACATTTTTGCCTGAGATTACAATCAATCTGGAAGAATTAGCCTCTAGATATGGTTGTGAACTTAGTGGAGACCCAAAAGTTCTAATCTCTAAAGTATCTTCACTAGAGGACGCTAATAGCAGTTGTATTGCTTTTTTAACAAATGATAAGTATAAGTCTTTTCTAAAAGACACAAACGCTGGCGCAGTGATTCTTAAAAATAAGGATCTTGAAAATTGTCCAACAGCAGCCTTGATTACTGATAATCCCTATTTAGCCTTTGCAAAAATTGCATCATACTTTGAAAAGTCTAAAGACTTTGAGATAGGCTCCCATCCTTCTGCCGTAATTGAAGATTCAGCAACAGTACCGTCAAGTTGCTCAATTCAAGCAGGGGTATATATTGGAAAAGGTGCAAAACTTGGCAAGTCTGTTTTTATAGGTGCTAATGCTGTTATTGCTTCCAAATCATCGATTGGTGATAATTCGTGGATTGGACCTGGTGTAATGGTTCTGAATCAATCCACTATTGGTTCGAGAGCTATAATAAATTCAGGGGCTGTTATTGGTGCTGATGGTTTTGGGTTTTCAGAGGATGAAAATTCACAATGGGTTAAAGTTCCTCAAACTGGGTCTGTCAAAATTGGCAATGATGTAGAGATAGGAGCTAACACCACAATTGATCGAGGCACTATGACAGACACTCAATTAAAAAATGGTGTTAAATTAGATAATCTCATTCAGATAGGTCATAACGTAATTATTGGTGAACACACAGCAATTGTTGCTAATAGTCAAATAGCAGGCAGTTCAGTTATTGGAAAACATTGTAAAATAAGCGGCCAAGTGTCCATCACTGGCCATATTGAGATTGCAGATCATACAACTCTTACTGGCAGGACAGCTGTAATGAAATCAATAAAAGAACCAGGCGTTTATTCGAGCAATCTTTTTCCCCATCAAAAAACCTCCGTCTGGCAAAAAAACGTAGCAATATTTAGAAGCTTGAGTAAATTAAAATCGATCATATCGAGTATCCAAAAAAAAGAAGATAATGAGTCTGATACATAAAACAGCCATAGTTTCTGAGAATGCAAATTTAGCTGATAATGTCAGTGTTGGCCCATATTCAATTATTGGTCCTGAGGTGACAATAGGGGAGAGCTCTGTTATTGATTCTCACGTTATTATAAAAGGCTCAACCACTATAGGCGAAGATAATCACATCTATTCATTCGTATCCATTGGAGATGATCCACAAGATAAAAAATTTGATAATGAAGACACAAAAGTTGAGATAGGCGATCGTAATACAATTAGGGAATATACCACTATAAATAAAGGTACCTCACAGGATGTTGGTATTACTCGTTTGGGAAATGATAATTGGATTATGGCTTATGTGCATATCGCTCATGATTGTCAAATTAGTAATCATACAATATTTGCTAATAATACTACTTTAGGAGGACATGTAACTGTGGGTGATTATGTAATTTTTGGTGGTTTTTCAGGAGCTCATCAATTTTGTAAAATAGGAAGTCATAGTTTTCTAGGAATGTATTCTGGCATTGCCAGAGATTTACCACCCTATGTAGTAGTGATGGGGCAGCCAGCAAAACCCAGAAGTATAAATATAGAAGGATTGAAAAGAAGAGATTTTTCAGAAAAACAAATAAGAAATATAAAAAATGCATACAAATATTTGTATAAATCAGATTTAAGAATAGAGGAGGCAATAGAAAAAATCTCTTCATTGACTGAGGTCTCAGATGAAGTAACGGTTATGATTGATTTTCTTAATCAATCTTCCAGAGGCATTGTTAGGTAAATACTTAATAACAGTGTCTTATTTTGTAATAGTAGCAGGCGAGCCTTCTGGAGATATTTTGGGGTGTGAGCTTATAAACGCACTAAAAAAAGATAATCCTGACCATAGGTTTGAAGGAATTGCTGGTCCACAAATGATTAAATCTGGTTGTATTCCTTGGTTTCATGTTTCAGAACTTTCCGTAATGGGTATCTTTGGTGTATTGAGACATTTACCTAGAATATTAAGAATTAGAAAAAGACTTTTGAAAAGGATATTAGAAGATCCACCTGATGCTTTTATAGGAATTGACTATCCAGATTTTAATTTAGGTTTAGAAAAGAAACTTAAAAAAAAGAATATAAAAACCATACACATGGTTGCACCTAGTTTTTGGGCATGGAGAGAAGGACGAGTCAAAACCATAAAAGAATCGGTTGATTTATTATTATGTTTATTTCCTTTTGAAGAATCATTACTTAAAAATCATAGTATTAATACTCAATTTATTGGTCATCCACTTGCAAAATCAATTGAGAAAGACATTGATATGTTATCGGTTAGGAGAGATTTAGAAATTCAAACAGAAACACTCATCGCAATAATGCCTGGAAGTAGAAAAGCAGAAATTAATCAACATATGGAGATTTTATTTGAAGCTGCAGAATTAATAGAACAAGAATCGTATAAAAATAATAATGGCGATATACAATTTATAGTGCCAACTGTTTTTAGTGAATCTGAAGAAATACTAAAACACAGTAAACCTAAGTTATTTAAGAAGTTTCATTTTATTAAAGATTCAACAAAGGCAATTTCAGCATCGGATTTAGTAATAACAAAGTCTGGTACTTCAACACTTCAGGTTGCATTGCATAAAAAACCAATGATTGTTATTTACAGAATGTCGAACGCGACATATTACTTTCTCAAGATATTTAATCTAGTTAAAACTAAATACGCAGCATTACCTAATATTTTATTTGATGATGAAATTGTTCCAGAGTTAATTCAAGATAATTTTACAGCACTGAATATTTATCAAGAATCAATAAAGTGGCTTGCTAATGATGAAAGAAAAGATAAATTGATCAGAAAGTTTGATGTCATGCATAAAGAGTTAGCATCTCATTCAGCCAGCCATGGTGCTGAAGCTATCATGGAATTAATTAGACCCATTAAAAATATTTAATAATCCAATATGCAATTTCTAGCTGGTGTAGATGAGGTTGGAAGAGGGTGTTTGGCTGGACCAGTTATTTCTTCTGCTGTTATCTTGGATCAAGATAATCCTATTATAGGCCTAAGAGACTCTAAATTATTAAGTGAAAAAAAAAGAGAAGAGTTGTTTAGTATCATTAAATCTATGTCTTTGGATCACACCATTGGTTCTGCTTCACATATTGAGATTGATAAAGTTAATATTCTAAATGCAACAATGCTTTCAATGAAAAGAGCCATTGAAAAACTAAAATATGGATGTGTAAAGGTCTATGTAGATGGAAATCAATGTCCTGAAATTGATAAAAAAATACAAATAAAAATGGAGTCAAAAATAGGTGGGGATAAAATATATCCATGCATATCAGCCGCATCAATTATTGCTAAAGTTACACGAGATCGTTATATGAGAGAAATGCATCTTATATACCCTCATTATGGGTTTGATAGAAATAAAGGATATCCAACAAAAGAGCATTTAGATGCTATTCTTACACATGGACCAACGCCTATACATAGATTGACTTTTAAACCTGAGTTGTATGACTGAAAAAAAACTAAAAAACCCTACTTTTATTCATTTAGATGTAAATACTGAATACTCAATAGGTAAAAGCGTGGTTCGAATAGAGCAACTTCTTGATCAATGTCTTAATGAGGAAATCCCTGCAGTTGGTATTGCAGATCATGGTAATTTATTTTCTGCTTATAAAGTTTATAAAAGTGCAATTAAGAAAGGAATTAAACCCATTATAGGGGTAACTTTATCGGTTGAGTTTGAATCCAGTAAATCTGATTGTAAATTAATTCTGTTATGTAAAAATCAATTGGGTTATAAAAATTTATCTCATTTAATAACAAGATCTTATATTGATGGTTACAAAAAAGATGAAGCCAGAGTTAATATGGAATGGCTTAACAAAGACAATACAAAGGGTTTAGTTGCTATCTCTGCTTACCATGAAGGCATTGTTCAGAGTTTAATGCTTTCAGATAAAGAAAACGAAGTTGAAAAACAAGTTAATTCTTTAAAAACTCATTTTGGTGAAAACTTTTTTCTTGGTATTACTAAGATCAATAGAGAAAGAGAGGAGGAGCTTTTTAGTAAGAGTGTCGCACTATCTTCAAAACATCAAATCCCTCTTATTGCACTAAACAATCCAAAATTTTTAAAAGAGGAAGAATTTATTACATTGGATGCAAGAGTTTGCATTGATCAAGCTACAGTGATGGACGATAGAAATCGAGAGATTAAATATACAAATCAACAATACTTTAAAACACATGATGAAATGCAGTCTCTGTTTTCTGAAATTCCTGAAGCCATATCAAACGCTAATGAAGTTGCTAAAATGTGTAATTTTGGTTTTGAAAATGTGGATCATGTATTACCTCATTTTGATACACCAGAAAACTATACAATTGAAGAGTATTTGAGCGAGGAGGCGAGGAAAGGACTCTCAGAATTAGAAAATGTATCTCCTGATCAGAAAGAATTATATGAAAAGAGACTCGAAAGTGAGCTCAAAATTATTCATAGCACAGGTTTTTCAGGTTATTTTTTAATTGTTTCAGACTTTGTTAAATGGTCTAGAGCAAACAATATACCTGTAGGTCCTGGACGAGGCTCAGGGCCTGGATCATTAGTAGCTTTTTGCCTAGATATTACTGATATTGATCCAATGAAGTATGATCTTATATTTGAAAGGTTTCTTAATCCAGAAAGAGTATCTATGCCTGATTTTGATATTGATTTTTGTGTTAATGGCAGAGATTCAGTCATTCAGTATGTTTCTGAAAAGTATGGTACTGAAATGGTTTCACAGATCATAACATATGGAACATTATCTGCAAAAGCAGTCTTAAGGGATGTGGGAAGAATACTAGGGTACCCATATGGAATGGTTGATCAAGTAGCAAAACTCATACCTTTTGATATTGGTATTACTTTAAGTGACGCATTAAGGAAATCTTCTGAGCTTGCAGAAAAATATGAAAATGATGAAGAAGTTGAAGCCATGATGAATCTTTCATTAAAATTAGAAGGGCTTGTTAGAAATGCTGGAACACATGCTGGTGGTGTGGTTATTGCTCCAAGTAATTTATCAGATTTTATGCCACTTTATAAAGTTGATGAGGAAGTCGGAACCGTAACACAATTTGATAAAGATGATGCTGAATCTATAGGTTTAATTAAATTTGATTTTTTAGGCTTAAAAACACTTACCGTCATTCAGAAAGCAGTGGATCTAATTAATAAAAAGAACGATACCAATTTGGATATTAGAAATCTACCTTTGGATGACAAAGGCACTTACAACCTTCTTTCTTCTTCTAAAACGGTAGGTATTTTTCAACTTGAATCGAGTGGTATGAGGGATTTAATTAAAAGAATGAAGCCATCTAAATTTGACGATATTGTTGCGTTAGTTGCACTGTTTCGACCAGGTCCATTGCAATCAGGGATGGTTGACGACTTTATTGATCGAAGAAAAAGTGGGCAGTCAGAAATTATTGATTATCTACATCCAACATTAGAGACGATATTAAAACCTACATACGGCGTTATTGTTTATCAAGAACAGGTCATGCAAATAGCTCAGAAGTTAGCTAATTACTCCCAAGGAAGTGCTGATATTTTAAGAAAAGCCATGGGTAAAAAAATTCCTGAAGAAATGGCTAAGCAAAAAGATATATTTATACAGGGTGCCATTAAAAATGACGTTAAAGAGGCTGCAGCCAAAAGAATATTTGATTTAATTGAGAAGTTTGCAGGTTATGGTTTTAATAAATCTCATTCTGTTTCTTATGCCATGATTGCTTATCAAACAGCTTGGCTAAAAAAACATCATAGCGATTCATTTTATGCAGCTTCAATGTCAGCTGATATGGACAATACAGATAAACTGATTAGATTGAAGGAGGATTGCATTGATGCTGAATTCAATATTCAAATCTTAGGTCCTTGCATCAACCATTCAGATTTCAATTTTATAGCGGAGGAACCAAGTAAAATCAGATATGCTCTAGGGGCAATTAAAGGTATTGGCAAGTTAGTTGCAGAATCCATTGAAAATGAAAGAAAGACTAATGGCAGGTATAGAAACTTGTTTGATTTCACTAAAAGACTTCATGAAGCAAAAATATCAAAAAGAACATTAGAAAGCTTAATTAAAAGCGGTGCTCTGGACTGTTTAGATGAGAATAGAGCAACATTAATGAATTCTATCAAGCTTGGCCTTAACTACTCCAACCGAGTGACAATGGAAGAGCAAACTGGGCAATCAAATTTATTCTATTCTGAAACCAATATTGAAGAATCAGAACCAAAATTAGAAATAAGAAGAGAATGGAGCTTGGAAGAATTATTGCATCAAGAGTATCAAAGCCTTGGTTTTTATTTTAGTGGGCATCCATTTGACCCTTATAGGAATGATTCTAAACACATGACTAAATCTAGTTTATCGACCCTTAAGAAAATGATGGATTCAGATAAAAATAATAATGGCTATAGCAATGAATCAAGTATTGAAATAGCTGGCTTAATTATGGAACCGAAAAGAAGAGGAGCTAATCTTGTTTTTAAGATTGAAGATGGAACAGCTGTGCTTGATGCTATTGTTTTTGGAGAGAAAAGAGAATCTTTTGGAGAACTGATACAAGGTCAAAAGATACTCCATTTAAAAGGTAAGCTTAGATTTGATAGATTTGCAGACTTGTGGCAATTTGTAGCTGAAGAAGCAATTGATTTAGAAGAGTTTATACAAAAGAAAGCCCAAACATTAATGATTAAATGTGACCCTAGATTCAATCCTGAGAAGTTAAAAAAATTATTAGAATCTCATACACCTGGAAAATGCAAGATTAAACTCAACTATAAGAATGATGTTGAAGAAATTAAACTTAATTTTGGAGATCAATGGACGGTTAATCCATCAAAACAACTGAGAGAGCTTTTGACAGCTGAATTAGGTATTGATAATTTTCAATTCTTAACTAGGAATTAATTTCATTAGTTCTATTGTAGAATAGTACTAATTACATAAGAGTTGTAGAGTATGGATTTTTTAGATTTTGAAAAACCAATAATAGAGCTAGAAAGGAGAATCGAGGAGCTAAAAATATTAGCTTCTAGAGAAGATTCACCTGTTGAATTGGATGATGAAATAGAAAAACTAAATTTAAAATGCAATAAACTTACTAATAATATCTTTTCTGATCTTTCAGAATGGCAAATAGCCCAACTTTCAAGACATCCTAAGAGACCTAAAGCTGTTAATGTTATTAATGCAATCTCTGATAATTTCCAAGAATTACATGGCGATAGAATGTTTGCTGATGATCCTGCTATTGTTTCTGGGTTAGCAACAATAAAGGATGTATCTGTATTATTTATAGCACAGCAAAAAGGCGACAATACAAACGACAAGATTTTTAGAAATTATGGTATGCCAAAACCTGAAGGCTATAGGAAAGCATTGAGAATGATGAAGTTAGCTGAAAAATTCTGTATTCCAATAATTACAATTATTGATACACCGGGAGCTTTTCCTGGAATTGGTGCTGAGGAAAGAGGACAAAGTGAGGCAATTGCAAGGAATCTATTTACATTGGCATCTTTGAGAACACCGGTTATTAATCTAGTTATTGGTGAAGGTGGTTCTGGAGGTGCTCTTGCAATTGGTATGGGTGATTCACTTATTATGATGCAGTACAGCATTTATTCTGTAATTTCCCCTGAAGCATGCTCGAGTATTTTATGGAGGAATCAAGAACAAACAAATGCTGCAGCTGAAGCAATGGGAATTTCTTCAAAAAGTTTATCAAAATTAGGCCTTGTTGATAAAATTATAGAGGAGCCTTTAGGAGGTTTTCATAAGGATCCAGAAAAGACTTACGAGGAAATAGCTAAACAAGTTACACAAACAATCAATTATTTAAAGACCATTGAAATAGATGATTTATTAAATAAAAGAAGAGTGAAATATAAAGAAATTGGGGACTTTAAGGAAATATGAGTAAAAAGTCTTCTTCAGCTCTAGACATCATAGAAAGAAAAATTAAGCCACTTCTCCCTAATAAGTTTTGCATAGCTTTTAGTGGAGGCATCGATTCTATGGTGCTTCTACATGCCATGAAAAATATCATAGATGAAAAATCTCAAATCAGAGCTATACATATCAATCATAATATTGTGGATAACTCAAAAGTATGGGCTAAATCATGCGAAGTAATCTGTAATAATCTTGGAATTGATATAGAAATAATCTCCTTAGAGCTAACTCATAACGGTTTTGGAATTGAGGCAGCAGCAAGAGATGAGAGATATAAAAGACTTAAAGAAAAACTGTATGAAAATGAGTATTTGCTATCAGCTCATCATCAAGAAGACCAAATGGAAACAGTTTTTTTAAGAATGGCTAGGGGAACTGGTCTGGATGGGTTGCAAGGCATTAATGAAAAATACTCATTTGGTAAAGGCATTATTTTTAGGCCAATGTTAGCAGTTAGTAAAGAATCAGTTATTGATTATGCTAAAGAACATCAATTGAAATGGGTTGAAGACTCTAGCAACCAAGATACTCATTTTGATCGTAATTTTTTAAGAAAAAAAATTATTCCAGAATTTAGAGGAAGATGGCCATCGATTGCTTCTTCAGTTTCAAGGCTTTCACAATTGTCAGCACAGAATATAAAAATCCTAAATCAAGTTGCTGAAGAAGACATTGGTCCAATAGTGAGTATAAACGAATTAGCATTGTCTAAACTTATGGATAAATCATTTGAAAGAGCTAATAATATCCTCCGCTATATCATTTTAGCCAATGGAATGAGTGTTCCATCCATGAAGACATTGCAAAATGGTTTGAAAAAAATACTTGATCCTAAAACGGATAAAGCTGTGATCACTTGGAAAGGTTATTGCATTAGAAAGTATAAGAATAATTTATATTTCTTAAGTAACTCAGATTTAAAACCTAATAAAGTTGATGTAAAAATCCCTTGGGAAATTGATAAGAAAGTTAATCTTGGTGAAAATATTGGAACGATTGAAGCAACCTTCATACATGGCGATGGTCTTTCTATTCAGAAATGTGAAAATAAATTGACTATTTCTTACCGTCAAGGCGGAGAATTAATAAAACCAATTGGCCATCGTATTAATAAGTCACTAAAAAATCTTTTTCAAGAGAATAAGATACTCCCCTGGAAGAGGGATAAAATACCACTAATTTATTATCAAGATGAACTAATCTCAGTAGCTGATCTTTGGCTTAATCAAAATTATATAGCGTCACAAAACGAACCCGGCTTTATCGTAAAATGGCATAAAAAAATGGCTATTAAGTAAAATTGATTATTGTTGAAATAGCAATAATCTGTTAAGTTGAACCACCGGGATATGCTACTTTTCATTACCTTAAGTCTTGTGATCTATCCCAATAAATTTATATATAAATAGGAATGTTTTAAACCCGGGTATGTCAGATTTAATTTTTGTAACAGGTGGTGTAGTTTCAGCTCTTGGAAAGGGCGTTACCTCGGCATCTCTAGGCGCTATTCTTGAGGCTAGAGGTTTGAAAGTAGGAATTATGAAACTCGATCCATACCTTAATGTTGACCCTGGAACTATGAGTCCTTATCAACATGGTGAGGTCTTTGTTACTGAAGATGGAACTGAGACAGATCTTGATCTAGGGCATTATGAAAGATACGTTTCTACAACAACAGGAAAAAACAGTAATTTCACTGCAGGTAAAATTTACGAGAGCGTTATTGCTAAAGAAAGAAGAGGCGATTACCTAGGAGCAACTGTTCAAGTTATACCTCATATAACAGATGCAATAAAAGAAAATATAAAACTAGGCTCTAAAGGTTTTGATATCACTATTGTTGAAGTTGGTGGAACAGTTGGTGACATCGAATCACTGCCTTTTATAGAAGCCATTCGTCAAATGGGGATAGAGAAAAATGGATATAGCGTCGCTTATGTTCATCTGACATTGGTGCCTTATATCAGAGCATCAGATGAAATTAAAACCAAACCAACGCAACATTCTGTGAGAGAGCTTCGAGCAATAGGAATACAGCCAGATGCTCTGGTTTGTAGATCTGAAATGCCACTTCCAGCAGAACATTTTAAAAAAATTGCATTATTTACCAATGTCGCAGAAGAAGCTGTGATATCTGCTCATGATGCTGAAGATATATATCAAATTCCTCTAATCCTTAATGAGCAAGGCTTGGATGAAATTATAGTTAATAAATTAAACATTAAAGCACCGGCACCTGATCTTTCTGAATGGAGTGATATTATAGAAGCTAAAGCAACCACTAATTCCAGTGCCAAAGTAGCGATGGTTGGTAAGTACGTTGATTTTAAAGATTCCTATATATCACTCAGTGAAGCACTAAGACATGCTGGCTTTAAGACAAAAACGAATGTTGAAATTATTTACGTTGAATCGGAAGAGATACAAAAAAATGGCACACAAATTTTAAAAGATATGGATGCCATTCTAATACCTGGTGGTTTTGGAGACAGAGGTATAGAAGGAATGATAGATGCTATTGAGTATGCTAGAACAAATAAAATCCCTTATCTGGGTATTTGCCTTGGTATGCAAGCAGCTGTTATTGAGTATGCGAGAAATGTACTGGGCTTATCGGATGCTAACAGTACAGAATTCAATCCCAATACAAGTTCACCAGTGATTGCTTTAATTACTGAGTGGATGAATTTAGATGGCTCTCTTGAAAACCGATCCGAAGTTTCTAATTTAGGGGGCACAATGAGATTGGGTGCACAAGAATGTATTTTCAAAGAAAATACTAAAGCTAAACAAATCTATAAACAGGATTCTGTCTCTGAGAGACATCGCCATCGATATGAATTTAATATTAATTTCAAAGATCAGTTGGAGAAATATAAAATGATATTCTCCGGATTCTCCAAAGATGGATTAGCAGAAATGATTGAATTAACCGATCATCCTTGGTTCTTAGCATGCCAATTTCACCCTGAATTTACTTCCTCACCCCTTCGAGGGCATCCACTATTTCAATCTTTTATAGAAGCTGCTGTAGAATATTCCCAGAAGGATGAGGGGTAGTATTGTGAGTGTTGATATTGGAAATATAAAGATTAGTAATGAATCGCCATTATTATTGATTGCTGGACCATGCGTTATTGAATCCAAGACACTTGCTGAAGAAGTTGCTGGGACCTTAAAAGAAATTACAGACAGACTCTCTGTTCCTTTTATTTATAAATCATCGTTTGATAAAGCAAATCGAACTTCTTTGAAAAGTTATAGAGGCCCTGGGATTGATGAAGGTTTAAAAATATTAGATGGTGTTAAAAAGAATATAGGGGTACCAATACTGACCGATATTCATGAAGATTCACCCTTGGAAGAGGTTGCATCGATCGTCGATGTTCTTCAAACGCCAGCATTTCTTTGCAGACAAACAAATTTTATATTGAACGTTGTGGCTCAGAATAAACCAGTCAATATTAAAAAAGGACAATTCTTATCCCCATGGGAAATGAAAAATGTAGTTGATAAAGCAAAATCTACAGGCAATGAAAATATTTTAGTCTGCGAGAGGGGTTTTAGTTTTGGCTATAATAATTTAGTCAGTGATATGCGTTCTTTAGTTGTTTTAAGAGAAACAGGGTGCCCAGTAATTTTTGATGGAACGCATTCTCTGCAATTACCAGGAGGCAAAGGTAACTCTTCGGGTGGTCAAAGAGAATTTATCCCACCATTAGCTAGAGCTGCAACAGCGGTTGGTATTGGCGGCATCTTTATTGAGACTCACCCAGAACCAGAGAAAGCCTTAAGCGATGGACCTAATTCTTTTCCACTTAAGGACATTGAGTCACTTTTAACTGATTTAAAGTCAATAGATGAACTTGTTAAAAAATAGTATTAACATTCACTTATTCAAATACAATTATATAAATTATGTCAATTATAGATTCTATAGAAGCCATACAAATACTTGACTCCAGAGGAAATCCAACTGTTGAAGCAAAGGTTCGATTGGAAGATGGCACAAATGGTAGAGCTTCGGTTCCATCTGGTGCATCCACTGGATCAAGAGAAGCTATGGAACTTAGAGATGGCGGTAATGATTATTTAGGAAGAGGGGTTCAAACAGCAGTTGACAATATTAATACAGAAATCCAGAGGGCTTTGAAGGGTAAATCTGTTCTAGATCAAGAATCAATAGATCAAATACTGATCCAACTTGATGGTACTGAGAATAAATCAAGATTAGGAGCCAATGCAATACTTGCTGTTTCTCTAGCCACTGCTCATGCGGCAGCAAACTCAAAAAATATTCCTCTGTTTCAATATTTTAATCCAACTGGTTTTAATTTTCCTGTGCCGATGATGAACATTATTAATGGTGGAGAACATGCTGATAATAATATTGATATTCAAGAGTTTATGATCTTGCCAGTAGGAGCGACTACATTTAAAGAATCTCTTCGGTGGGGTGTTGAGATCTTCCATGCTTTGAAATCTGTTTTAAAGGCGAAAGGCCTTAATACTGCTGTAGGAGATGAAGGTGGTTTTGCTCCAGATTTACCCAACAATACAGTAGCTCTTGAAACGATCATCGAGGCAATTGAAAATGTTGGCTTAAAATCAGGACAAGATATTTATTTGGGGCTGGATGTGGCCAGTTCAGAATTCTATAAGGATCATCAGTATCTCCTTTCTTCAGAGAGTAAATCTTTCAATTCAGAAGAATTTATTCACTACCTAACTAAAATTGTTGATGATTACCCTATCATCAGTATAGAAGATGGTATGGCTGAAAATGATTGGGATGGGTGGAAAGGCTTAACAGAAATTTTAGGAGAAAAAGTACAACTTGTAGGAGATGATCTATTTGTTACCAATCAAAAGATACTTCAACAAGGCATTGATCAGGGTGTTGCTAATTCAATTTTAATTAAGCCCAATCAAATAGGAACTCTAACAGAAACATTCCAGGCTATTAATCTAGCTATAGAGTCTAATTATACAGCCGTCGTTTCTCATCGTTCCGGTGAAACTGCTGATACAACCATAGCTGATATTGCTATTGGTACCAATGTGACTCAAATTAAAACAGGGTCTTTGTGTCGTTCCGATCGAGTAGAGAAATATAATCAACTTTTGAGGATAGAATCTTATTTAGGAAAAGATGCACATTATCTTGGTAAAGAAGCATTCAGACCGATTCT
>Ga0209089_10000574_pt1 | contig 33597 bp, 30 predicted proteins | sample ArcticOcean_MG_C_FD_187431 | JGI IMG/M metagenome (GOLD analysis project Ga0209089, IMG submission 187431) | Marine microbial communities from western Arctic Ocean - ArcticOcean_MG_CB2_150 (SPAdes) (version 2) | ecosystem: Environmental > Aquatic > Marine > Oceanic | place: Arctic Ocean: Canada...
ATTGCATTTGCACTTTTTTTGCTGTATGATAGATCAATACATCCATCATCCATATCAATATCTGTTAGAATTGGTTTTGCGTTTGTCATTCTGATACAATTTGCTGATGCAATAAATGAATTTGTTGGAGTTATGACCTCATCCATTTTCCCTATTCCTAATGCCATCAATGAAATTTGTAGTGCACTGTTTCCTGAACTAACTGAAACTGCAAATTTTGTTCCTATGTAATGTGCAAATTCTTCTTCAAATTTTGAAACACTTTCACCACCTACAAATGATTCATTTCTTAAAGCATGTACTGCAGCTTCTTCCATCTCCTTAGTAAATTCTTGTACAAAAAATGGAATTTTCATGCTATCTAATTTCTCCTATACTGTGTTTTTTATGGTGGTTTAAAAAATCATTACAAATTTTGTCCAAATTGAAATTATCTTTCATGAATTTTCTTGATGTATCAATTAAGAATTTCAACTTAATTTTGGACAATTTTTCAAGTATAATATCTACTCGTATAATTTGTAACTAAATTTTGTCAAACTTACTGTAGAACGATAAAAACAAGATTTTAATCATAAAATTTTTTATTTTTTACAATAAATATTTCTACCAATTTCTGAATTATTCAGTATATCTTCTATTTTTTTTAATTCAAGTTGTTTTGTGCGTTCATTAATCTGATATAACTTAAAATCATTATCTTCTAAAATTTTTAAGACATCACTTGGATTTGTCCCATGTTTTTTTAAATGGTCTGGTATAAACTCAATTAGTAATTTTAAATTTTTATTTTTCAAAATTGTTTTCATACCATTTAATACTTGAAATTCTGCACCTTCGACATCTATTTTTATTAAAGATATTTTTTCAACTAAATCTAAAGTAAAAAAATAATCATCTAATTTTATCACATCTATCTTGACTTCTTTCGAATCATCACGTATTTTCTGTAAACTATGCATTCCTGTGTTTTTTGAAGAGAGAAAAAATTTGTTAACACCATTACGATCTGATACCCCTTTTTTTTCTAATACGACATTCTGATAATTATTAATTTTTACATTTTTTTCTAATATTTCAAAATTTTTATTTTCTGGTTCAAATGAAAATATCTTTCCTGATGAACCCGAAAGTTTTGCCATTAGTAATGTAAAATATCCTATATTTGCTCCAACATCCACCAAAACTTCTCCATTCTTTATTATATCATTAAATAATTTCGTTTCAACTGGTTCTGTTATCTCATTTACTGATAATTGTAAACAATCTTCATCATCGAGAAAGATTTTATTCCCTTGAACGTAAACAAATTCTGTTTTAAAATTGTCTAATGCATAATTTTTTATTTTTCGAACTGAAGAAAACTTTGTTAATCCTTTACCTTCAAAAATTTTTTTTATTATTTTATACGAATTTAATATAATTTTATTTGTAGTCATAAATCATCTAATCCGCCCACCTACAAACTATTAAAGTTAATTTTTGAAATTTTCGTTCAGTATACGAATAAAATTTTTTGTTATAACTTCCCAACTAAATGTGTCTTCGATAAATTTTCTTCCTGCATCTCCCATCTCCTTTGACAATCTCTCATTATCTAGTAATAAAGAAATTTTTTCAATTATTTCTTCATGATCTCCTTTCTTAACTAAATATCCTGTAATGCCATCTCTCATCATTTCTGGATTTCCACCAACATTTGTAGCAATAACTGGTTTTTTCATTAATTGTGCCTCTTTTAGAGAAAGAGCAGCTAAATCCATACCCGTAATTAATGCATAAACATCAATCTCACTTAAAAATTCTCTAACTTTATTTGGGTATCCTAATTTTCCCAACCAATGGAAATTTTCATAGGTTCCTAATTCTTCTAAAATCTTTTTACGAAATGGTCCATCTCCTACCCAATAGAAATTTACATCTGGCATTTTTTTTAAAACATTTTTAAGAATTAACATTTCTGATGTCTTTCCCCACCAATTTGCACGCTGCACTAATCCTACACATGGATGTTTTAACTTCATTCCATCAACTTCATACCATCTAGATGAATCAATTCCTTCAAAAAATACATCCGTTTTTTTATTTGGAACATATTTTTTTGTTACTGTTTCTAAATATTTACAAATTGGAAGTATTATCTCTGCTTCTTTAAAGATTCTTTTTGCAATACGATCCCATCCCCAGAGAGCTATATTTTTTGGAAATTTTTTATAAATAGTTTTTTTATACCATTCTAATTCTGACCAATAATGTCCTCGAAGTAAAACAATCAGTGGAATATTCTTTTCTAAAGCTTCTATTCCAAAATGTTTCTCTCTATCAATAAAAATTGCATCTGGTTTAAATTCTTCAATTAATTTATTGAATCTTTTATTTTTTTTAAACCATGTTTTAATTTTTCTACTTGGGAATCCATCTGCATAATCTGCATCAAATACGAGCTTAGTCTCCACACCTAATTCATTTAGTTTCTTTGTAAATTCTTGTAAATGAAACATGAATGTGCTAGAACCACCTATCAATAATTTCATTAATTATACCTCATTAAATTTTTTCAAGGAAACAATTTCCTTTAGCCACTCTTCTAACATTACTTTTGGCTCCCATCCAATTTTTTCTTTAATTAAATTAATATCCGCGATCGTTTCTTTCACATCTCCTTGCAATTCAGGACCAAAAATAGGTTCAATATTTAACCCTGAGAATTTTATAATTGATTTTGCTAAATCTAATATTGTGATAGATGTATTTGTTCCCACGTTAAAAAATTCATGGTCTATTTTACTTTCCATTGACATAATGTTTGCTTCTACAACATCTTCTACATAAACAAAGTCTCTAAACTGTGTTCCATCTCCATTAATTTTTGGTGGCAATTCATTTCTAATTCTTTCTAGAAACAATTTCAAAACTCCTGCATATTCTTTTGATTGTCCCTCTCCAAACACATTGAAATATCGTAATCCAATTACTTTCACACCCATTTTTGAATATTTTACTGCTAATTCTTCTTTTTTTAATTTTGTTTCAGCGTATGGATTAATTGGATTTTTATCATCTGATTCTTTAATTGGAATTCTTTTTGGATTTCCGTAAATACTGGATGAACTTGCGTAAACAATTTTAAAATTATTCTTTTTTGCTAGTCTTAGAATATTCTCTGTTCCATTAACATTAACATCATTATATTCATCTGGTTTAACAAATGAATCTTGTACAGATGCAAGTGCTGCCTGATGAAATACTCCATCTACATCTTCTGTTATGTCTTCCAATAACTCATTATCTAGAATACTACCTTTTACAAAAACAATTCCGTCCTTAATAGATTCTAAATTTTTTTCTTTACCTGTATACAAATTATCTATTACTGTAACATTATGATTCTGTTTTACAAGCATTTTTGTAATATGACTTCCAATAAATCCTGCTCCACCTGTAACAACATATTTCATTATATTTTTCCTATTCCTATTGCATGATATTCAGAATCTAATTGTTTTTCTAACAATACACGTCTACAATCTATTATGAATTTCCTTTTCATTACACGTATAGAATTATTATTTATTTTCTCAAATTGTTTCCAGTGTACCATAATTATTGCACATTGACTATTTTTTAATGAATTTGAGATAGAATTTGCATATTTAATTTTCTCTCCAAAAATAATCTTTGTATTTTTAATTGCTTTTGGATCATAAACTGTTATATTCACTTTCTTTTTCAAAAGTTTTTTTATTAATTCAATAGCTATTGAATCTCTTATATCATCTGTATTAGGCTTAAATGCTGTACCTAAAATTGTAATCTGTTTATTTTCTAAACTTCCTAATGTTTTTTTAATTAAAAGAATAATATTTTGTATTTGTTTTTTATTCGTTTGTTCAACTGCATTTAGCAATGTTGGACTAATACCGACTTTATCTGCAAAATTTATTAGCGCTTTCATATCTTTTGGTAAGCACGAACCACCATATCCTGGTCCTGCATTAAGAAATAATCTACCAATTCTAGGATCCAATCCAATTGTTTTTGCAATATCATCAATATTTGCACCTGGAACATTTTGGCAAATATTTGATAATTGATTAATAAAACTAATTTTTGTTGCCAAAAATGAATTATTTGCATATTTAATCATCTCCGTTGTTTGATGATTGGTAATAACTATTGGAATATCTGGATGAATCTTAGAAAAGAACTTCTTTGCTTTTTTCATATACTTCGTTTGATATCCGCCAAGAACTACCACATGTGGAAATTTTGTATCTCTGATTGCTGTACTTTCTTGTAAAAATTCTGGATTTGAAATAAGTCCAAAATCTTTTCCTGCTTTTTTACCTGATTCTTTTTCTAATATTGGCAAAATAATTTTTTGCATAGTTCCAGGGGTTACAGTACTTTTAATGAAAATTATAGGATTTCTTGTATCATTTTTAACAACTTTTCCTATAGATTTAACCGCATTTTTAATCATTGACAATTCAATAGAACCATTTGATCTTTGAGGTGTTCCTACAGTTACAAAAACCATATCTGAATTTCTTATTAATGAAATATCTGTACTAATCTTTAATTTTTTCCTGAGTCCTATTTTTAATAGCTTTTCTAATTCAGGTTCAAAAAAAGGCGATATACCTTTTTGAATATTTTCACATTTATTTTTGTCTACATCAATTCCAAGAATATTATTTCCTCTTGCAGCTAAAACACTTGTAAGTGATAATCCTACAAAACCTAATCCTACTATAGATATTTTCATATTAATTTCCTATCTATCATCCTAGAAATCATGCCTTTCTAAATGTGATATCTTGTGCCTCTTTATATGATTCAACTGTCCCAACATCTACTTCATATTCATTTTTGTTTAATGGTATTGCTAGCACTTTATGTTTTCCTTGTATTAGATTCTGAATTGCATCCGTTAATTGAAATTCTTTTCCTTTTCCAAGTTTAATCTTCTTCAAACTTGAATAAATCTCTGATTTAAAATAGTACAAAGGTAAAATCCCAAATTCTGATTTTGGTTTATCTGGTTTTTCTATAACTTCCTTTACAGAAAATAAATTATTTGATAATTTTTCAATTGTTGGAACCCCGTATCTCTTTAGATCTTTTACTTTTTTACATAACAATATTGCTTTTACATCTGGATTCTTCTCTGCGACTTCCATTAAACGTAAAATGGGATGTTTATTTTTACTTAGTATAGTTACATCTCCTGCATGTACAATAAAATCTTCTTTACCAACGTATCTCTCTGAACGTTTTACCGCATCGCCAAAACCTAACGGTCTATTCTGGTTAATCCATACTAAATGTGATTTTTCTAATTTTTCATAAAATTGTTTCATAATTTTTTTGTAATCTCCATCCAAATCTCGTAAATACGTTTCATGTGGTGCAAAATGATCCTCTATAGATCTCTTTTCTCTCCCAACAACAAAACAATAATCCCTGAAATTCATTGAATAAAGTTGCTCATAGACATATTGCAATAGTGGCAAAACCATTTTCTTTTTACCCATATTTGAAAAGATAGGCATCATTTCTTTAGGCATTTCTTTTGTAAATGGCAATAATCTGGTACCTTTTCCTGCTGCAGTAATTACAATCTTAGTCACAAAAATCAATTCTTAGTCTTATCATTAAGTTTTTAAAATTTTGGACATATAGCTATCATTACAAAATTATAATAATCTAGATAGGCTCAAAAGTAACTATATTTGAGAAATAATGTCTAATTTGAAAATTAACATGAATGACCCTGAAAATGTTAAGCGATCATTAGAATCACGAACACTAAAAGTCTGTGTGGTTGGAATTGGTCGTATTGGTTTACCTACTGCACTCTCTTTTGCAAAATCTGGGTTAGAAACAGTTGGAGTTGATATCAATGAAACTCTAGTAGAAAATGTTAATTCAGGAATTTTCCCATTAAAGGATGAACCGGGATATGAAGAAATCTTTCATGAAGTACTAAAATCAAAAAAATTCTCGGCCACAACCAAAATTCAAGACGTTATACCGCAATCTGATTTAATATTATTATCATTACCCACCCCAATGGATGAAAATAACACACCTGATTATTCTGCATTGAGAAATGTTGGAGCAAAACTATCTGAATTATTATCTCCAAAATCATTAGTGATTGTTGAAAGTACAATTGAACCAGGATTTATTGAAAATGATATGATATCTATTATTTCAAAATCTGAAAAATTAAAAATTAATGAGACATTCTTCATTGGTGTCTGTCCTGAAAATGCAAATCCTGGAGAAATATTGCATGATTTTACAACATTGCCTAGACTAGTTGGAGGCATCAATGATAATATCACAAAAATTATCAAAATGATCTATAATTTTGTATTCCCAGTTGAGCTAATTGAAATGCCAAATTGTAAAACTGCTAATGCAGTAAAACTAACTACAAATGTATTTCGAGATATCAATATTGCATTTGTAAGTGAATTATCATTATTGTTTGAGAAATTAGGTATTGATACAATGAAAGTATTAGAAGCTGCAACAAAAAAATATAATTTTCAAGTACACTATCCGGGTGCTGGTGTTGGAGGTCCTTGTTTGCCAATTAATTCATATCAACTTCTTAATGCTGGACGAAGAGCAGGTGTTAATCTAAATCTGATAGAACAGGGAAGACAAATTAATGAAAAAATGCCAGATCATGTCATAGATCTTACATTAGATGCATTCAAAGAGGCTAACGAATCAATTCAAAATAGTGATATCTTAATTCTTGGTATATCGTACAAACCAGATGTAAAAGATATTCAATTGACTCCTGCTGAACATATAATTAAAAAATTACAATCTTTAGGCACAAAAATCCATGTATATGATCCGTATTTTACTGGTAATGAAATATTTGGTATTAAAGTCGAAGAGGATCTAGACAATATTATTGAAAAAGTAAATGCATCAATTATCATTACAGCTCATAAGGAATTCAAAGAAATTGAATTATCATTTTTTAAAAAGATGAAAACATCTATCTTAATTGATACACGAGGAATAGTAGAACCTGTCTCCGCAAGTCAGGCTAAACTAATTTTTAGAGGACTCGGACGTGGAAACCACTAATCTTTCAGTTAATCCATCCTCTCTTGTAAACATACTTACTTTACGTTATGATTCTTCAATTACACCTAATCTACCAAGAAAAACTTGGGAAGATTTTGTCCCAACTGAAAATTATTTCAACTCTGAAATCATTGAAAAATTAATTTGCAATTCAATTGAAAAAAAATTAGAAAAGTTTAGTGGGGAAAAAATTTCAATTGCACTAAGTGGAGGGGTAGACTCGACATTAGTTTTATCATTAATACGTAAAGTTAATCCTGATATTGATATTCAGGCTATCTCAATCAAATTTGCAGACAGTATAGATGAAACAATTGATGCAGCAAAGATTGCTGATACATTTAATGCTGAACATCATATTGTAAACCTTGAGAATTACCTATCTGAACTACCAAGAGCAATTAGTATGATTAAGATGCCTTTTTGGGATCTTCACTGGTATTATGTTGTAAAAAAATCACAATCTCTATCTAAAATTCTAATTTCTGGTGATGGTGGCGATGAACTTTTTGGAGGTTATACATTCAGATACAAAAAATTCCTTTCATTAACATCAGAAAGTTCTAGTCCAATAGAAAAAGTACTTGCTTATCTACAATGCCATGAAAGGGATAGAGTTTCTGATCAAGAAAAAATCTTTAATCCAAAATCTAAATTTTCTTGGGAATCTATTCATAAACAATTACTTCCTTACTTTGACAACACATTATCAAGACTAGAGCAGGTATTTTTGGCAGATTACAATGGAAAACTTTTGTACAATTTTAATCCAATTAATTCAAGAATCATTGAAGGGTTTGATATGGAACTTTTAACTCCAATCCTAAATGACGAATTAATATCATCTGCACCACATATGAAAAAATCATCAAAGTATGATGAAATTAATGATGTAGGAAAATTACCACTTCGAGAAATACTTGAAAAAAATGGACATGATTCACTAGTTGGAAAACAAAAACTTGGATTTAATGTAAATACAATAAATCTGTGGAAAAATCATGGCCATACTTTATGTAAAGAATTCCTAAATGACTCTAGAGCTGTAAAAGATGGTTGGATTAATAATGATTGGATTCAAAAATATATTGATTCTTCAGAACTAGATGTAAAATATGTGAATAAATTTTTTGGAATATTAGCTTTTGAAGTTTGGTACAGAATATTTGTTACAAAGGAAATGAGCAGTAATACTACACTAGATTAATTTAGTATCTAAAATGAATAAAATAATGAAAAAAGATGTTGTTGTTGGTTTAGGTGAAATTGGTTTACCAATTTTAAAATTATTTTCTAAAAAAGAAATGATAGTTGGATATGATTTAGATAAGAATCTTATGAACATGAATAAATTTAAAAAACTAGAAAATCACTCAACCTCTTTTTTACATATTACTATTCCTGTAAATTCCAAATTTCAATTTAACGTGATGAAAATTTATAAAAAATTTAATCCTGAATGTATTGTTATTCATAGTACAATTGGTCCTGGTACAACTGAGAAACTCCAAAAAAAATTAGATGTTCCGATAATCTATAGTGCAACTAGAGGTGTTCATAAAAGAATGCTAAAGGATCTTAAACGTTATACAAAATTTTTCTCAATATCTAAAAGTGCCCCAAGAAAAACATGGGCTGTATCAAATTTTAGATCTAAATTTCAGAAAATTGGTGTTAAAACAAAAAAAATGTCAAAACCTGAAACTCTTGAACTAGCAAAAATCGTTTGTGACACATCGTATTTGGGCTGGTTAGTAAATTATGCACAAATAAGCAATGTTATTGCTAAAGAATTTAATGTAAATTATGATGAAATGTGGGAATTTTCTGATGAAATACATAAAATCTTAGGAAATAGGCCAAAAATGTATCCTGGTTTTATAGGTGGACATTGTGTTATACCTAATTTAGAATTAATTCATAATCAAACATTAGATCTGATTAATAAAATGAATAATGCATATGCACAAAAATTAAAAATTTCAAAAAACAAGTGAAATTATTATATTCTTTTTTCTAAAACTGATTCTGCGGCAACCACAAATTTCTTGGCAACCCCATTCCAATTAAATTTCTCAAGTAAAAGTTCTCGAGCATTGTTACCTAATTTCTCAGCCAATTCTTTATCGTTCAATAATAATTTTATAGATTCGATCCATGTCTGATAGTCACCTTCATCAGCCAAAAAACCAGTCTCTTTATCATAAATCATCTCTGGGATCCCTCCGACTCTTGTACTTATGATTGGTTTTTTCATTGCCATTGCCTCTCTACATGATAATGGTGTGGTATCCATTCCTGTAGGTAAAGCATAGATATCAATTTCTGTTAGATATTGTCTTACTTCGTCTGGATAACCTATTGTTCCTAAATAATGAAAATTATCATATTTTTCTAATTTTTCTAAAATTTGATGTTTATACTGACCATCTCCTACCCAGTAAAAATGCACATCTGGCATTTTTTCAATTACTTTATCTAGAGTTAACATCTCTTTAGTTTTTCCCCACCAGTTTGCGTCATGACACATTCCTACACAAGGATGTTTCAGAGTCATACCTTTTGCTGGATACCATCTAGATGCATCTAGACCCTCAAGAAAATGAATAGTTTTTGCATTTGGAATGTGCTCTTTAATCACTTTATCTAAATAATCTGCAGTCATAAAAATTCCTTGACATTCACTAAATACTCTCTCAGCAATCTTATGTCGCATTTCAAGTACTTTTTTCATTAACGGATCTTTGTAAATTGTTTTCTTGGCCCATTCAACTTCCATCCATCGATTTCCACGAAGATATGTAAAACAAGGAACACCAAGTTTAATCGTCTCTAACGCAAAATGTGATTGGCAATCACAAAACACCACATCAGGTTTGTAATTTTTTATTAAATCATGAAATTTTTTCTTTGAAAACCATCCTTTTACGTCCTTGCTTGGAAATCCTGTAACATATTCAGTTTCTCTGACTAATTTGTATTCTACACCCAACTTCTCTAGAGCATATCCGAATTCTTGAAGGTGAAAAAACTTCCCAATACTTTTTTTTGCTGTTCCGCCACCTGCACCAGAAGCAATAAGAACTCTCATAAATTATGCCTCTGTGATAATATATTAAATCCTTCTTTAGTCCTTATTTTCAAACAAAATCATACGTAACATTTTTTCGCACATCTTAAATGATATCATAATATCAGCAAATATGAAAAAAATTTTAGGCACAATTATTGCAATTGCCTTGATTGCATCATTTTTTTATGGGTTGTCTGTAGGTACATACAAAATTTTTCCTTATGAGAATCTAAATTCATTTAAAGATGAAATAGAGTCTAATGAAAAAATAACCAAAAATTTTGATGTATCTAATTTTGAATTAAGTAGTATAGATATACAAGAAGAATCAGACATTAGAAAAATCCGAGATGAATTAATTTTCTATATTTGGGATGCACCACCTTCAATCATATTTTCAACTGATAATTCATCTAAGATACTTCCTACTAGTATCGAAAAAAATATTGTTGATAAGAGATTTTCAAGTCTTGATAATCTGCAGAAAATTGATAAGCTAACTATAGAAATGAAGAATGATGTAAATTCAATTGTCTATCTTTTTCATGCAGAACAATCTAATGATGAATTAATAATTTATCATCAGGGTCATTCTGGAGGTTTTATCAATGGGAAATCCACGATCAATTATTTTCTAAAAAATGGTTATTCTGTAATGGCATTTTCTATGCCGCTAATGGGGATGAATAATCAACCTATAATTAATATTGAAAATCTTGGCTCAATCAAATTTTTTGATCACGACCAATTCCAATTACTAGAGTCTAAAAATTTTTCTCCGTTAAATTATTTTTTCACCCCAATTAATTATTCATTAAATTATCTTGATCTAAATTATAATTTTAAAAATTATCATATGGTTGGAATTTCTGGTGGAGGTTGGACCAGTACAATTTATCCTGCATTAGATACTCGAATATCGAAAAGTTTTGCAGTTAGCGGTTCATTACCATTGTCCTTACGAATAAACTCTCAAGATATTGGTGATTATGAACAAATTCAACCTGAATTATACAAAATTGCAAATTATCTTGAATTTTATGTAATAAGCTCATATGGACAAAATAGAGAATTTGTTCAAGTATTCAATAAATTTGATCCATGTTGTTTTTCTGGTACGTTGTTTGAATTATACGAAAATGAAATACATGAATCTATTTCAAAATTGAATTCTGGAAGCTTTGAAATAATTTTAGATGACACTCATAAAAAACATGAAATTTCAGAATTTGCATTAAACTCAATACTTGAAAAAATTCAAGCATGATCAAGAATTATCAGTGATATTGATATAGTCCAAAAAATTAGAATTCGTGTGAAACGTAATCTTGGTTATAGAGGATGGTTTTACTTTAGGCAAGGATGGAGTGTATATTTTGCATTTATTTTTGCAGCAATAAACACACTTACTGTTACATATTTTTTAGCAATAGAAAATTACCCATTCTTAAAAGAAATTTTTCCTAGTTTTTTACACTACATAATTATTGTACCTGTAATTGGAATACCATTTTTAGTGTTAATTGGATATGCTCATTACAAAAGAACTGCTTCATTTAAAGCAGAAGCTGATATTAATATTGAAGCTAATCCTCATTTTAGAAGAATATTACTTAATACTGAAGTTTTACTTCCATCATACTTGAAATTATTGGAATTAATAGTCAAACTATCTCAAAATGAAAAATTATCACAGGAAGATATGAATCAAATCTCAATACTAAAAAATGAACTTGGTGAACATATAGAAAAGAGACAAATTAAGTAATTCTTTTTTAAATAATTTCTAAGTTTTCCAAAAAATAAATTCTCTAAGAATTAATTTTGTTAACTTAGAACCTACTGGAATTGGTTCCATCTTTCTTATTCCTCCAATTCTTCTTCCTTCATTACCTGTAATTGCAATAATCTTATGTTTTTGTTTAATTGCACGTATACTCATTTGAGTTGTTGAATCCAATCCTTTTGCATCAAATTTTATTTCTAGCATAGATTTTCTTGTAATTATTCGACTCAGATTGAGTGCATCTGATAATAATCCTCCAAAAAACACATTAATCAAAAATGTAAACATCTTATTACCAAATGTATCTACTGGACCTGCATCTAGATTTACTGATGTTTTTCCAAATCTTGAAATTACAACTTGATCATAACCCTCCTGAATCTTTTCAATCAATCTTGGTATTTCATTTATTTCATGATTCCCATCTGGTCCCCAATATAATATAAAATCAGATTTGGTATCTGTAACCCCTCTAACTACTGCATCTCCATGTCCTTTTTTATTCTGTAATGCAATTTCAAAACCTAATCTTTTCACTTCTTCAATAGTCCCATCATCTGAATTTCCATCAACAACCAACCATTCCTCAGCCCATTCTTTCTTAATTGTTGGTAGGAGTTTCCTCACTCCATCTATTTCATTTAAACTTGTGATTACTACTACAGTTGACATATATGATTTCTACATTTTTTCCATATATTATTTACGAAGTAATCATATTGAATTTCCCTGAATATTCATAAACAAACTAGATATATCATAATAAAAAAAATCGGATATGAAACTTCATGTTGGTTGTGGAGAAAAAATTTTTCCAGGTTGGACAAATTTAGATATTGATAATTTGCCACATGTTGACATAATAGATGATGCGAGAACTTTATCTAAAATTCCAGATGAATCTTGTGAAATAATCTATGCTTGTCATATTTTTGAACATCTAGGACGGCATGAGGTTGAAAATGTTTTAAAAATCTGGAATAAAAAACTCATTAAGAATGGTATTTTGAGATTAGCTGTACCTGATTTAGAAAAAACTATCTCTTGGTATCAAAAAACCTCGAATTTAGAAGACGTTTTGGGTCTCTTGATTGGAGGTCAAAAAACAAATTTTGATTTTCATAAAATGATCTTTGACAAAAAATATCTTTCTTCATTATTAGAAAAAACTCAGTTTCATGAAATTCAAGAATGGGATTGGCATTATGTTGATCATGGAAAAATTGATGATTATAGTCAAGCCTATTTGCCACATATGGATAAAGAAAATGGAATGTTGATGAGCTTAAACATAGAAGCAAAAAAGAAATAACTATTCTTATTCTGAATTTTTATTAAATGAAAATGCACCCGTAAATTTTAATGCAATAAATCCAACACCGACTGAATACCAAAAAGTCAAAATTCGAACCAATATACTTAGGATTAATGCTGTAGAGATACTTACTCCATTCAATGTAAATAATCCTGCAATTGTACCTTCTGTGACACCTATACCTGCAGGAATAAATGATATAGCTCCTAAAAGAATAGAAGTTGTATAAATTGCCGTAATCTGTAAGTAATTTAATACATCTACGCCAAAAGCTATCAAAGTATAGTATGCTGCAGCTGAAATAATAAACCAATATGTAAGAGAAAGTAGAACACACATTGTAGTGATTTTTACATTTGTTGATTTCTGAATTGTCTCATAAAATTCTGATATATTATCAACATATTTTGAAAAAAACTTCGTCTTTGTTATTCGCTTAAAAAATATCTCTGAAGCAGGTTTGTAATTCATAAAGAAGAAAATTACAGCTAACCCTGAAATCGCTATAATAATGAGTTCTAGTTCAAGTCCTAGAACTATTATGCCAATTATAGATGCTAGAATAGCTCCGATAAGATCATATAATTTTTCAACTAATACTATTGGTATAGTTTTTGCACGTGAAATATTTGACCCTGTTTTAAGAATCTGAGATTTCATTAATACTCCAATATGACCTGGTGTAACTTCAAAGACTGGTCCAGATAAAAAAACAGCAATACTTTTTCTTAGTGGTATCTCTATCTCTGAATTTTTAAGTAAAATATGCCATTTAATGAAAAGAGGTATCCAACTGGCAGATGTAAGTAACAGAATTAGTGGTAGATAATTTATTTTAAAATTAGATATTTTTTCTGAAATAATATCAAAATCTGATATTAACAAGAAAGTTGCATAAATTGCAATAGTAGCAACAAAAACAAGTATTAATCCATGTTCTAATTTCATTGTAATGTTTTCAGCTAATTTTTACCCTTACTCAATCGTTTAATGAGTTTATCCTCACGAGGATATAACGGTGCATCCCATGCGAATACCTTACCATCAAGGAAATTATTCCATCTTTTGACATCTTCATCAACCATAATTTTTACTAATTTCTTGAAAGTTATTTTTGGTTTCCATCCAAGCTCTTTTGTAGCTTTCTTTGAATTTCCCTTCAAAAAATTTACTTCAAACGGTCTAAAGAACCTCTTATCAGTTTTAACATATTTTTTCCAATCAAGATCTACCTGATGAAATGCCTCTTTTACAAAATCAGTAACAGAATGTGAAATTCCAGTTGAAATAATAAAATCATCAGGTTTATCTTGTTGCATCATGCGATAAATTGCTTCCATATATTCTCCAGCAAACCCCCAATCTCGTTTCACTTCCAAATTTCCAAGAACTAATTCATCCCTTAATCCTAATGAAATTTCAGCTACGGCATTAGTTATTTTTCTAGTAACAAATTCTAGTCCACGTAAAGGGGATTCATGGTTAAACAATATTCCAGAGCATGCAAAAATATCATATGATTGTCTATAGATATTTGTTATATAATGTGCATATGATTTTGCAGCTGCATATGGACTTGATGGTGAAAATGGACTTTTTTCTACTTGTAATTTTAAATTATTATTTCCAAACATCTCACTAGATGATGCTTGATAGAACTTAATATCGGAATTTTGTTGTCTTATTGCTTCTAAAAATTTTGTAACTGCATACCCCGTAACCTCTGCATTCTGTACAGCCTCTTCAAATGATGTAGCAACTGAACTGGATGCTGCAAGATTGTATATTTCATCTGGATCTGATATTTCTAGAGCTTTAAACAATGAACCCGTGTCAAGTAAATCTGCTGGTATCAAAGTTATCTTCTTATCAATTCCAAGATTCTGTAATCTCCAAAAATTTGATGTTGATGCTCTTCTAAATGTACCAAACACTTTGTAGCCTTTTGATAAGAGTAATTGTGAAAGATAGGCTCCATCTTGTCCAGATATTCCAGTGATTAGTGCTTTTTTCATTATTTTTGACCCGTTTTTGACATTAAAATCCTTTGGGACTAAATTATTTGTAAACCAAATAGTATCTCATTTTGTATAAGAGATTTATTATGTTGATATTTTTTATCAGAAACAGCATTATATCATAAATCAAGAAAATTATTGAATTTGAACTTACAAATTGGTTCTGAAGAGAAAAAATCCAAGATATTACCCTATCTGATACCGATAATCTTCGTGATAACCATCATGTTTACTTCATTTATAATTCATCAACCAGATGAAATTGATGTAATTTTTTATTACAATGCAGGTAATGAAATCTTAAACGGAGATCCTTCCAATGTTTATATTTCTAATGCAGGAATTGGATGGCCTGTCACATTAGCATTTTTTACTGATTATGTAGGTGATTTGTTTACTGTATCAAAATCTATTTCATTAATTTTTTCTGGATTAATAATTTTCATAACCTTTTTTCTAATAAAAAATATCTTAGGTAATAATATCTCTGCATTGATCGGTCAATCTCTTCTAGCAATTAATCCATTCTTACATCTAGATGCCATCATTCTAAATAATGAAATGATTCCATTATTTTTCATATTTCTGGGTGCATATATTCTATCAAAGAAAGATTCAACAAAAAAATACCTATTGATTGGATTATGTTTAGGCATCTCTTTCTGGTTTCGTTATCAATCTTTATTCATATTATTTGGAATTGTAGTTTATCTTCTTATATCAAATCAAGTTATTCGAATTACAACAAAAAAAGTTCTCATAATATCTTTAGTATTTTTATTAGTTATATCTCCAATGTTACTTTATAATTATTCAGTACATGGTGTAGTATTTGATGCAGATCCTAGTCTTTACATGGAAGTATATGGTTCCCAAACAAATAAAGAAATGTGGGGTGATAATTTTATTGAAAAAGTTTCTGATGATACAAAAACTAGTTGGTTTGAAAAAATCATTTTTAATGAACAGTATGTCACTAATCTTTTTAAAATAAATCCGCAAACAATTTTTAACTTAAATTCTGAAATAACCAATTTTTCCCCTATACCTATAATACAATTTTCGGGAATTCCAATTTTTCTTTTTGCATCTTTATATTTATTCAATCTGAAAAAAACTAAGATTGCATTAGTGTTACCTGTAATTGTATTATTAATTTCTGCTAGTATACTCCTTTTTTTTGATAAAATCGAAGATTATTACTTTGCACTAATCATACTTCCAATAATCTCTCTTGGAATTCTCTCAATTAGAAGAATAGAGCGAAAAATCTTACCATTTATGGTAATTCCAGTCGTATATTATCTTGGATTATCGTTAGTACCAATCTATGATCCAGTGAATATGTTTGCGATTTTAATCTCACTCCCATTACTTGTTACTATTTTTTGTATAGGTTTTATTCCATTTCTATTAAAAAAAATTCAAAAAAATCTATCTCTTAAAAAATCTAATTTTATAGTTTTCATGATCATATTAGTTATAATTATCTCTAATGTGGGATTTTCATATAAGCTAGAAAGTATGGTTATGTATCAAGATTATGAACTTGGAACAATTAGTAATGAATTACAAAAATTCTTCAAGAAGAAAACAAGCATAGCAAGTAATGAGATTAATGAAATCACTGAACTCCTAACAAATGAATCAAATCTGAATCAAAAATATATCATGAGTAATAGTTATGCAGTTTCACATAATATTAAAAGTAAGAATGTTCATGCCAATTTCTATGAGAATGTGAACTCGAAATCTATTGAGCAGTTTTTACTACGAGAAAGCTGGTCATCTTTTGATATTACATATTCAAATCATTATAGTATTCCACCTGATAGATATAATCTAAACAATCCAGTACCAGATTATTTAGTCTATATTCAATGGAATAACGATGACAAAATTCCTTGGTTAATAAATAAATTAAATTCAAGTGAGGATAAAAAATTCGAAAAACTTTATCAATCAAAGCAAACAAATTCAGCGGTTTTTAAGATTTCTCAATGAACGAACTTTTTATTGTAAAATTTTTAAGATTAATTCCTAGGCCTATTCAGAAATTTATAGGATACTCTTTTTTAGGGACAAAGCTTGTAAGATGGTTTAAGACCTCTGATTCAAAGAAAGCATTTGATATCGACAATGGTTTAAAGATCTATCTAGAATTATCAAATCCTTTAACATGGGATTTAGTATTAGGAAAAGATGTTGAAAAAGATGTGAAAGAACAATTTTTACAAAATATCAATGTTGGTGACACAGTAATAGATGTAGGTGCACATATTGGAGAATATACATTATTAGGTGCAAAACTGAGTGGTTCTACAGGAACTGTTATCTCAATTGAACCTGATCATGACACTGTAAAATCTTTAAAAGAAAATATCAATCTAAATAATTTTAAAAATTGTAAAGTTTTTGAAAAAGCAATTGGTGAAAAAGTTGAAACTAAAATTTTGTATAAAATTAGCGAGGAGGATGTCTATGGTTATTTAGATCCTTATGTAGAAAATAAAAAACTAAAAAAGTACTCCGAAATTGAAGTCACTACGATTGATGAGATAATATCATTAAATAATATAGACACGGTAAATCTATTGAAAATCGATGTAGAAGGATTTGAACATGAAGTGCTTTTGGGCTGTGAAAATGCTCTAAAAAAAGATAAAATTAAGAAAATAATCGTTGAATTACATCCACAATATTTAGAATCTAAGGGTAAAAATGAAGAATTAATCAATTCATTTTTAAAAGAACATGGATTTACAACTAAAAAAATCCAAGAAAAGATCACAGCTGGAGTATCAAGTGGTGTAAGAACATATAATATTTTAGCATTAAAGAATTAAAAATTATTTTTTTATTTATTTTTTTTAAATCTTCTTAACTCTATTATTGAACTTATAAAATTCCTAATATCAGTTGAATCCAAATTACTCTTTCCTCTAGTCCTATTCTGAAATTTTATTGGAATCTCTTTAGCAATCTTATAATTTGATTTTACTAAAAGTTCTAAAAGAAATTGATGTCCATTAGTAGTGAAATTAACATCAGTGAGAATTTTTTTCCTTACTAAGAAAAAACCAGTTGTAATATCGTTAGTTTTAACATTCAACAAACTCCTTGCAAAATAATTTGCGCCTTTACTTAGCAAATGTCTAGTTACTGGCCACCCAACTATTGAACCCCCATCTACATAACGTGATCCAATTACAATATCATGATTATCATTTTCTTTTAATGTTCTCAAAAAATCTGGAATATAATCAGGTAAATGTGAAAAATCAGCATCCATAACTAATACATTTTCTCCTTTGGATTCCTTCATTCCTTCTAAAAGTGCTCGAATTATGCCTTCTTTCTTTTCTCTCATGATTAATCTGACAAAAGAATTATTATCTTCTATAAATTCTTCTACAAGTTGACCAGTTCCATCTGGAGAATTATCATCTACTACCAAAATCTCATAATTTGACTCGTTAACATTTTTTGAAATCTCTTCTAAAAGTCTACAAATATTTTCAGACTCATTGTAAGTTGGAACAATTATAGAAAGAAAAATTTTTTCTGTTGATTCATTTGAATCTGTTAACATTTTTAATCCTCCAATTATTTTGAATCTTTCTTATAATAAAATCGTGTAAAAGGGGAATCAAAAATAACTTTATTATTTTTTGCCCATTCGTAAGTTATCTTCAAACCTTTATCAACTGTAACTGTAGGTTTCCATTTCAAAATCTTTTGAGCTTTTTTATTATCGCAAACTAATCTATTGACATCATATGGTCTTAATCTGCTCTCATCGATCTTAATCTTGGTTTTAACTCCTGCAATTTTTGAGAGTTTTGTAACTAATTCGCTAATCTTTATTTCATTTTGTGAACCTAAATTGATTATTTCTCCAAGAGCTTTCTTTTCTTTTGATGCTTTGATAAATCCCTTGACTGTATCTGAAACAAATGTTAAATCTCTTGTAGAATTAATATTTCCTAAGTTCAATTCTGTGTTACCTCCAAGTATCTGTCCAATTATCTCTGGAATGATATATGGTTCTGTAAAATGTGGACCAAATGTATTGAATGGTCTTATTATCACTACAGGGAATCCATTTTCTTTATGTAGTGTAAATGCAGCTCTATCAGCTGCCAATTTACTTACTGCATACGTTGAATAAGGTGAGGTTGGATGATTCTCATCCATTGGTGTGTATTGTGCCGAACCATAAATTTCACTAGTTGAAGTGTTAAGCACTACTTCTACAGTCTTTGATTTTACTGCACTCCAAAATACATTCATACTCCCAATTGTATTAACTTTAAAAAAATCAACAGGATAATAAAATGAATCTGGGATAAAAGGTAATGCTGCAAAATGAAAAATTATCTCCTGGTCCTTTGTAACTCTATTTACTGCCTTCTCATCAGTAATGTCTCCTTTAACTATTCTTAGTTTTTTATCTTGTTTGGGTAGATAATGTTTTTTACCTGAAGAAAAATTATCAAAAACTGTAACTCTTGCCCCTTCGTTTAGTAGTTGTTGTACCGCTTCTGAACCAATAAAGCCAGCTCCACCTGTAACTAATATTGATTTATCCTTGAATCTCTCCAAATTAATCACCTAATAATTTCAAATTACCTCTAGTTATATCTTGAACGGTTGCCATGAATTATCTTTCTCTGAAATTTTTGTAACGTTGTATGGAAATGGAATTTTAAAAACAGGATCTGAATATTTTACTCCTCTTTCACAATCTAAGCTATAGTTCTGTGACATCAAATAACTTACTTCGCAATTATCTTCCATGGTTTGATAACCATGCGCACATCCCTCTGGAATATAGTTTAATTTGTAATTGTCCTGACTCAACTCTATACTAATCCATTCTTTGAATGTTTTTGAATTTGGTCTAAGATCTAGTGTAACATCCCAAACTTTTCCTCTACTACATCTAACTAATTTTGCACCTTCACATGGTTGAGCTTGATAGTGTAATCCTCTAATTGTAGCCTTTTCTTTTGTAAATGCAATATTATATTCAGTTAGATTAACATTCAAATTTTTATCCTTGAATCTATCTTTTTCCCACATAACTGAAAATGAACCCCTTTCATCATCAACTTTTTCTAATTCTATAAAATACGCTCCTTCTATTTTGGTTTCTATGAATTTCATTTTATTTGAGTATTTTTTTTATTGTATTTGTAACTAATTCTTGTTCAGTTTGTGTCATGTTGATAAAAATTGGTAATCCTAAAATTCGCTTAGACATATCTTCTGAAACTGGAAATTCACCTTTTGTATCTCCATATTTTTCTACATAAACAGGTTGAAGATGCATTGAAGGAAAATTTATTCTAGTTTCTATTCCTTCATTTTCTAAACCAATTCTAATCTTTTCTCGTATGGTTTCATTTTCTGTTAAAATTGAATATAGCATATATGTTGATTTGTTATAATCTCGTACAATCGGAGTAGTGATTTCTTTTATTGAACTAAGTAATACGTCATAATTTTTTGCACATGATATTTTTCTTTCTATTATGGATTCTATTCTTTTTAATTGAGAAATTCCCAATGCTGCATTAATGTCTGGCATTTTAAAATTCCAACCCATAAAAATATTATAATATCTTTTTGATGCACCATTCTTTTTCATTATCTGACATTTTTCAGCTAATTCTGAATTATTTGTTACAATCATTCCGCCTTCTCCTGTAGTCATATTTTTATCAGGAAAGAATGAAAAACCTGCAATATCCCCTAGTGTGCCGGCTCTTTTTCCTTTGTATGTAGCACCTACTGCAGGTGCAGCATCTTCTATTACATGTAGACTATGTTTTTGTGCAATTTCATTTATTTCATCCATCTCAGCGGGTTGTCCCGCATAATGTATTGGCATTATTGCTTTAGTTCTGGAAGTGATAGATTTCTCAATTTTTGATGGATCTAAATTAAATGTCTCGGGTTCAATATCTGAAAAAATTGGCTTAGCATTTTGTAGCACAATCACGTTTGATGTTGCAGCAAAAGTGAATGGTGTTGTAATAACCTCATCTCCATCTCTAATTTCTAGCGCTTCTAATGCAAGATGTAGTGCGGCTGTTCCAGAATTTACTGTTACTGCATATTTTGTTCCAATAAATTTAGCAAATTTTTCCTCAAATTGTTTATTATATGGTCCACTACCACTCAAACATTCTTCTTTTACTGCATTATAGACTGCTTGAGCATCTTCCTCTATGATGTTAGGCTCTGCAACTCTGATTTTAAAAGGTGATGACAATCACCAATTTTTCTCCTTCCAAGTATATATTCCTCACTAGGTTTTTCTCTCAATTTTATGTGATTATTTCATACCATATGTTATAAGATACATTTTCTCAAAAACCATAATTGAATAAAAAACATATCCTAATTTACTTAGTTATTATTTCTCTTATATCTCTAGGACTCAAATTATACACTTTTGAACCTACTGTCACTCCATCTGAAGACACGTATGGCTACGTTCTACGTGCTATTGCGCATACTAATGGAGATTTTTCAGAACATCCACGTAAGACATTAGGTTGGTCATTGGTAATCTCACCTTTCTTGGATCTTACTGATTCAGATAATTTTATGGATTACATCAATGTAGCACGCTATTTGAGTATTCTAATATCAATCATATCAATTTATCCAATGTATCTTCTTGGACGTCGTTTCTTTGATGAAAAATTTTCTTTATGTGCAGCAGCTTTCTTTGCATTTTTGCCTCATCTAAATTATCATGCAAGTTCTGGATATTCTGAACCACTGTTTATTCTAATTCTAATCTTATCGACATATTTTATTCTTAAAAAAAATTCCCGTCTTTCATATCTCTCTTTTGTTAGTCTTGGAGCATTATGGTATATTCATTGGTCTGGAATTATATTTTTTATTGCTTTGTCTTTTATTCTCTTTTTAAACAATAAAAAATCTAAAAAATTATTTTTCAAATATCTTCTTTGCATTTCTATTTTTATTCTAATAGCATCTCCAATGTTGGCACACAGATATGAACAATTTGGTGATCCATTATTCTTTTCACAAAGTTCAGCTGTGTTTACAGGAAATCCTGCTGCAATATTAGCAGATAACACACAGAATCTAAATTATTCATATCAAGATTATATTCGAGATAATGGAATTTCACAATTTATTTACACATTCATACTTTTAGGAATATCTAATATACTTGGTGTAATATTTCAATTATCTCTTCCCTTTCTTATTGTTTTTCTTCCATTTGGAATATTATTTTCATTTAGAGCATTTGATCAAGATAAAAACTTCATTCGTAGTAATTGGATAATGATCTTGATTCCAATAATCTCTATGATATATTATTTTGGTGTATGGCCAGACAAGAGATTGTTATACCAAATATTTCCATTTCTAATTATATTTTCAATAATTCCTCTTCAACGTGTAATTGTTTATGGTCTAAGTACATTTTCATTTTCCAATAAACAAAAAAATCTATTTCTTTTAGGCGTAATAATCACTATAATCCTCCTATCATGTACATTTGCTTTAAGATACGGACAACCTGATCAAGTGTTTGAATCTGAAAAAGTTGAATTTGCTGAAATGCTTGTAAATAACTTTGAAGGAAAAATTCTTGATGCTGGATATACTCTTGAAGGACTACACTATGTAAAATTGTCAAATACTCCAGAAGTCTTTCAAAATGCCACAATTAATTTAGATCAAAACTCATTGTATGGAACTCAAAAATTACTTGAAACAAAAATCTATGCTGATGACATTCATGAATTTATGCTGGAATCAGAAAAATATGATGTTAGCTACATATCTATTAGTAAAAGTGGTATTGAAGGTACGAATTTTTGGTATCCATACTTGATTGATCTATACGATAATGAAGAAAAATATGAATTCCTAACTAAGATTTTTGATTCATCAGAAGAAGAATACCAGAAATTCCACGTCAAAATATTTAAAATTAATTTTTCAAAATATCATGGTCTATATCCGTAATACTTGTTAAAGGCATCATGGTCAATTTTGAAAAATTTTACATGGTATTGAAAACCTTCTGATTTTGAATCAAAAATCTTTTCTAGAAATGGATATTCTTTCTCGTTATGAAAAACATCATATAGATATGTCATTCCATCTCCATCTTCGTCTATCACTAGATGCTTAAGATCATTTTCTTTCCCATATTGTATCAATTCTTGTAATGAGTCATACTCAAAATTTGGAATCATCTTTAAAGAAAATAAATCAAATGAATTCCTTAATACTGGAAATTCTTCCAACTCTGCAATTTTTGCACTTCTGATATAATTATCAGCTGGAAAAATCTCATTACTCACATTCATCATTGCATTGATTTTCTTTGAAATCTCAAAATATTCTCTTTCTAACTGATAATCTACCAGTGACTGATCATAATAAAAAATCCCACTGACAAAAATAATGCCTGTCAAGAATACGATGATTACATACTTAGGTTTCTTAATTTTAACACTGAAAAATTCAATTGAGATAGAAGCTATTATGCAAAGCAATGGAATCTGTATATACAAATATCGTAGCTCCTGGAAATCTCTTGAAAATGCGTAAAATGCTGGTAAAAGCATGAAAATCATACAAAGTATGATAGTCCATTTTTGGAAACTCATATTTTGAAAAAATTTGTATAAGCCTATTGGCAAAAAAATAAAAAATAATGGAAATGTCACCCATCCAAAATATTTTGTTAAATTAATTATCGAAATACCCAATGTCTGAAGTAATGTGCTGTCTTCTATACCTGACTTTCTTCCATCAGATTTGGATGTTCTAACACACTCTCCATCTCCTTCTTCAACAATACACTCATTTTCAAATCTTGATTCATAAACTAACATTGCTGCAAAAATATGATCTAATATTCCCGGCTTCTCTGAATCAGTATAACTAGTTCTAAAACTATCAATTGAAATAATAATTATAAAGAATATTGCTAAACAAATTAGTAATTGAAAAATTTTCCTTGAATCCCTATTCTTCCAAATAAACAATAAACTGAAAGGAATTACTAATAATGCAGCTTCATATCTGGTCAAAGTAGCTAACGCCAAAATCACAAAAGCCGCATAAGTAAATGAAATTCGTTTATTTAGATATAAAACAATTGAACTCACTGCAAGTAGTAAGAATAGTGGTTCTGTTAATCCACTTAATGAATTTTGTATTAATCTTGGTTCAAAAAGGAATAATGCACTTCCAATTAATGCATATTCTTGTTTTACAAAATTTCTACAAAGGAAAAACACCGAAATACCGGTTATTACTGATAATCCTACTGTAATTGATCTCTGGATTGTCATATAATCTATAAAATTATCTGATGAAGCTGATGTGAAAAATATGGATAAGAATGTAGGCCAAAATGTATTTGGAAAATATGCATCCTCCCAATCAGGAAAATTATTCGTTAAACTCATATCATTTGCATACCAAAAATACACCTCAGCATCTTGTGGTAATGGCAAATCACTTGGAAATACAACAATTCTGAAAATTATTGATATCACAATTAAAGTTGATAATACTATAGCTAATTGAGTATTTGAAAAATTTATTTTATTTTTTAATGCATTCATAAAAAATTCTCATTAATTTACAATTTACTTATTAGAATTTTCTCTTACAACACTAATCAGTGAATAAAGAAGAATTGTTGTCAATAACAATACTGTACCAATTAAGATACAACCTGCCGCAATTATAGTTAAATTAGTATTCAATCGTCCAATTTCTATATAAAAATTAATAGCCCATGATGTAAATACTGCACCAACTATTAGAAAAATCACTGATGGAATACCATAAAACTTCAATGGGTGTTCAATTGATGTATATTTTATAGTACTAAGAAGAACCGATGAGCCATGAGAAACTGGATTATGTGTTGATGTTTCCCCTAAATATGAGATTTTAATTGGTACTTCTATAATTTTAAAATTTTTGCTGCTTGCCTTGATTAAAATTTCTGTTGATATTCCCATTCCTAATTCTGATAGAATTAATTCATTTATCACTTGTTTAGAATAAGCTCTAAAACCACTTTGTGAATCAGTTAATTGTTTCTTTATACTTGCATTTGTAATCTTGGTAATTACTTTTATTCCTAGTTTCCTATACTGTGGAACTTCTTTCTCACTCTCATCCAAAAATCTTGAACCAATAACTAAATCTGCTTCTTGATTAATTATTGGTTTTGTTACACTATCAATATCTTCAATTCTGTGTTGGCCGTCAGCATCAAATGTTACTAAAATATCTCCATCCATTTCTTTAGCTTTGAAAAAAATACTTCGTATAGCTCCTCCATAACCCAAATTTTTTTCATGATTTATTACTACGGCACCCATCTTTTCAGCAATTTCTGCTGTTAGGTCATTTGAACCATCATTACAAACAATTATTGTATCTGTGATATTCAGTAATTTAGTAATTATTGGAGCTATATTCTTCTCTTCATTAAATGCTGGAATTCCAACGATTATCTTCAATTTTGACCCTTTTGATTGATTCTAGGATTTTAGGCTATAAAATGTACTACTCAAAGTTTTTCCATTAATCTGAAACTTTCTAGGCATATTCAATGGTTTGAATAGAAAATATAATTAAACAATCTACTGAAGTTTCTACGTGATAATTGACGAAATTAAAGAAATTTTAGAAAAAAATGGTTATGGACTTGATTCTGATACGAATTTAAGAATTCAAACAATGCTAGAATCAATACGAGATGATAACCAAATTAACAAATTAGATTTCATTATTGATTGGTTCAACAAAAATAGAGAACAATCAGATATGGTTGTTGAAGAAATTGGAATTAATGAACTAGACAAATGGAAAGTAGATCCAGATTCAGGAAACATACATCATGACTCAGGTGGATTTTTCCAAGTAATTGGTGTTAAAGTTTCAAATACTCTTGATCGTGAAGTCGGAAAGGGAGGCTGGACTCAACCAATGATTGCAAAAAATCCTGGAGGTATTCTAGGAATCTTAATGAAACAAATTAATGGAATTCCTCATTATCTGTTACAAGCCAAAGCTGAACCCGGCAATATTGGAAAATTACAATTATCACCTACACTTCAAGCTACTACTAGTAATTTGTTAAAAGCTCACGGTGGAATAAAACCATTATTTGCCGAATACTTTGATGATCCAGAAGATAAAAAAATTATTTATGCAAAATGGCAATCTGAAGATGGAGGTAGATTCCATTTAAAATCTAATTATAATATGATTGTAGAAGTTGATCAAGATGAAAATTTAGAAATTCCAGATAATTATGTTTGGGTTACATTATTTCAGATTAAACAATTATTAAAAATTGAAAATTTTGTTGGGCCACACATACGAGGGATTATTTCATACTTGTGAAGAAATTGGATTCATTAAAATTTGGAATTATTGGATGCTCTAGAATTGCTAAACGTTCTGTCATTCCTGCTATAATTAAATCAAATTTTGCAGAACTTGAATCAATTGGAAGTAGAAATAACAATAAAGCTAAAGAATTTTCTAATCAATTTAATTGTAAAAAGTTTGGTACGTATGAGGATATAATATACGATGACACTATTGATGTAGTTTACATCTCGACACCCATTGGAACACATGATGAATGGGTTGCAAAAGCAGCAGCAGCAGGAAAACACATTCTCTGTGAAAAATCTTCTACTACAAGTTTTGAATCTGCTAAAAAAATGGTTAATGATGCAATTAGCAATAATGTAAGACTTCTAGAAGGATTCATGTTCAGATTTCATCCACAACATTCTAAAGTTAAAGAATTAATAGATGCTGGAAGAATTGGAAAACTAGCGTCATTTAATGGGAGTTTTGGTTTTCCTGAATTCTCACATGATGATATTAGATATAACAATCAGTTAGGAGGAGGATTCTTGAATGATGCTGGATGTTATCCTATATGTGCAAGCAGAATTATCTTTAATGAAGAACCAATTGGTGTGTCATGCAATTTATCAATTGATCAAACAACTGGTGTAGATATTAGTGGCGGATCATCTATTCTTTACAGAGATGATAAACATGCAACAATCACATATGGTCATGGACGGTATTATCAAGCAAAATATGATGTATGGGGTTCTGATGGTATTATATCTCTAGAACGAGCTTATTCTCTACCATCCGACTTTAAAACAAAAATCTCTTTACAACATAATATTGAAAATACATGGGATGGACGAAAAGTTGAAACTTTTGAACAAAAACCGATCGATCACTTTTTGGAAATGATAGATTCATTTTGTAAGGAAATAAAGGGTGAGAGAAAATCTACCTTCAATTTTGAAACAGATCTACTCAATCAAGCAAAAGTTATGGAATCTCATAGAATTTCGTCAAAAGAAAAACGATACGTAGAACTAAATGAGATAAAGTAGTTACTTCTATGAGGATTTTATAACTTTGATGACATTGTCTTGATGTTTCTTTGAAATGTTAGGAAATAATGGAAGTGCTAAAATCTCATCATAAGTTTTTGTTGTATTGATGACATTAGATTTTTTTATAAATTTTTGATATGCACTATATCCGTGGATTGGCATCCAATAGACAGTTGTTCTTATTCCATTATCTCTTAATTTTTCAAATAATTGATTTCGTGATAGTCTGTATGGTTTAGTTACACGTATTGTGTACAAATGATATGAATGAGTCTTATCATTTACCATATCGGGTAAAATAATTCCAGGAATATTCTGTAGATTTTTATAATAATATGATGATGCCTTCTTCCGTAGTTCATTAATTTTATTAATTCTTTTCAATTGTGATATGCCTAAAGCAGCACGGATTTCATCCAATCTGTAATTATATCCAGGAGTAATTATATCAAAAATCCAAGGATATTTACTTACATATCTGCGCTTCAATGATTTTGTCATACCGTGACTTCTAAGTTGTCTTACTTTTTCTGCAATTTTTTGAGAATTTGTTATTACCATTCCACCTTCTGCGGTCGTAATATTTTTTGTAGGATAAAATGAGAAACAACCAGTATTTCCGATAGTTCCAACATGTTTAGATCTATGAAATGTTCCTACTGCATGAGCACAATCCTCTATAATTTTAAGATTATTGGCCTTTGCAATATCTGAAATTTCTTCAATATTACAAACTTGTCCGTAAATATGAACCGGAATTATTGCTTTTGTTTTCTTTGTAATATTTTTTTTAATATTTGAAACTGATAGAAAGAAATTATCTTTGTTAACATCTGCAATTACTGGTTTAGCATTACATGCTAAAACTGCATTTGCATCTGCCACAAATGTTAAATCAGGAATAATAACTTCATCATTTTTTCCAATTTCTAATGCCATTAATGATAAATGTAATGCAGCAGTACAATTGGATACTGCAATTGCATATTTTGCTTTAGTGTATTTACAAAAATCTGCTTCAAATTTCTCTAATTGTGGTCCAAGTGTTAACATACTTTGTGCCAAAGTTTTGTTTACACTTTTTTTATCTTCATCTGAAATCCATGGTTCATAAGCTGGAAATTTAATTCTTGAGTCTTTAAAAAAATCTTTTTTCATACCTCACACCAAAATTTCCTCTATTTATTATCGTTATTTTTCAAAATTTGTTCGTATAAATTTAATGAGTTTTTAGCCATTGAAATACAATTACATTCTTCATGTACAAAATTATAACCAGACAGTCCTAATCTTTTTCTCAAACCTTCATCAAGAAGCAATTTTTTTATTGCACTTGCTAATTCTGATGGATTCTCCGGCTCAACAAGAATTCCATTTTTATCATCTTGTACTGTGAATGGAATTCCATGTGACTTTGTAGATATAACCGGTTTTTTGAATGCAAACGATTCAAGTGGAACCAAAGGTGATAATTCCCATTGTGATGGAAGGATTAAAAATTCACTTTCTCCATATGCTGAAATCACATCATCTCTTGGTGGATTTTTAATCACCATAATTTTTTCAGATAAATCAAATCTTCTAATCAATTCTTCCATTTTCTGCTCATATCCAAAATCTACACCCATTATTACAAGACGTACATCTGAAACCACTTCTTCATGTTTTATAATATTTAATGCATTTATCAAATTTTCAATTCCTTTACTTTTTGAAAATCTACCTACAAATAAAATAAATCTAGAATTAATTCCATATTTTTCTTTAAAATTCTCTTTACTAACCAAAGTTTCTAGATTTACACCATTACGAATAATTTCTATTTTTGATTTTTTATTCAGATTTCTAAAAATCTCTTTTTCATATTCATTAGCCGCACTAACAGCTGTGGTATTAGTTATTATTCGCTTAATGAAAAAATTTTGAATTCTATAAAGAATTTTTAATATCAAACCAGATTCATTAAAAAATGGATGTGTTGTTAAACCTCCTTGATCAGATACAACTAAAGGAATTTTTAATTTTTTAGAAGTTCGCCATGCAACAATAGACTGATAACTTCGTAATCCAATTGTATGTATTATATCAGGTTTATCATTTTCAATCTGTTTTGACATTGATGAGTTAACAAAAAATAATTTAAATGAAAACCATACGTGAGTCCGATTTATTTTAAATTTTTTAATTTTTTCTAATCGTGGTAATTCTTTATTAAATTTATTCGATCCATTACTAAAATCTAAATCAGTTGTGTATATGGTTACATCATGACCCATCTCTGCAATTTCTCTAGCCAGATCAACAGCTAAAAATACAATCCCTCCAAATTGTGTTGCAGGTAATGATGCAGGACACACTAAAGCAAGTTTCATGAATTTCTCGTTTTTGTATGCTTTTTAGAGTCTTCTACTCAATTAATTTGAATTATTACTTGGATTCTTTAATACACTTAGAAATTATTTCAGAATAAAGAATATCATCTGCATCCTTTTCTGAATTCCTGATTTTATTCATAAAAGTTTTAAATAAAATTTTGTCTGTATTAAAAAATGATTTACTTTCTTTCATATTTGATAAAAGATGTCTTGTAGCAAATTTCTTACCATTACTTTTTAAATTTCCTGCAGAAAATTTTAATAAATTAATTGCTCTATAAGTTGACACTAATCCATAGTTGATATCAATCCCAATTATCCCTGAAATGACTTTCACTGTTTCAGAATGTTCTTTGTATTCATCTTCTGCCTTCATTTTACTATGAAATCTAGTTTGTGTTAAATCCCATATTATCTGTGGATTTGGATTGAACATTATTAATTCTCGTTTGCATGCTTCAATATATGTAAAAATTTCATCAGCATTAATTGGCATATCCAATCGGAATCTATTTTTATCTTTTTGAATATCTTCTACTCTATAAATTATTGATTGAATTGGTCCAAAAGGTAACAATCCTCTAGTAAGACACTCTTTACTGAAACATTTTGATTTACATTCAATTATTTCTTCAGAGAATGATTTTTTTATGTATGTTCTATCTACATCTTTTTTTAATAAAGATGAATATCCAATCGAAATTTTTTCATCTTTATCTAGTATCTCTATACATTTACTGATATCATTAATCTCATTAATTAGATCATTTGAAAATAGAAAAATTAAAAATTTTCCTTTTGCATTATCAATACAAATATTCCAATTCTGAATTCTACCAACATTATCATTGTTTTGAATTAATTTTAAATTTGAAAATTTATTTTTTAACTCATTAACAGTTGTAGTAGAATCGTCTGTTGAACAATTATCAACAATTAAAATCTCAAATTCGTTTGTTGGTAAAGTAATTCTCTGGCATGATTCAATTGCTCTCTGAAGATTCTCACCACCATTATAATTTGGAACCGCTACTGTTAATTTTATCATATGTCATTTATCCCCAAATATTTCGTTTAATCTTTTAATTCCAATGGCAAAAAATGCTAACTGCCTCTCAAAATTATCTTCATGTAGAGGTAACATCGAAATAAATAACAAACCTTCAATTATCTTTATCTCCTCTAAATTCCAATGTTTTTTAATATGTGTGTCTAGTTCTTCACAAATAATCTGATAATTCTTTGGTTCTAACACATTGATGTCTATTCCATCACTTTTTTCGTAGGTTGCTGTGTATAATCCATTTGTAATTGTATCAAAACCCCCAACAATTGAATGTCTTATTTTGGCTATATCGTATTTAATATCGCCTGAAATTCCATTTCCCCATTTTCCTCTAGGATCAATTATTTTGTACTTACTATTTTCTGAATCATAGAGTATATTTGAAAAATAAAGATCTCCATGAATTAAGCAATTATCATCTTTGTTGTATATTGTGTCTATTTTCTGTTTTATCTCGTTCCTAATCAATGTCCAATTTTTTAGTCTATCGCCATTAATAGAAATAAAATCACTATCAAAAATTTCTTTGAAAATTTTATTACTTTTCATTAATTTATTAATTCTATCAACTGTTTTCTGAAAATATATGGAGTGATATTCTTGATTGGAAACATCTGCTTTATGCTTTTTGAATGTTTGAACAATTCCAAAAAGATCTTGAATAATTTTTTTCCAGAATTCAGGTGGAAAATCACTGTATAGCCAAAGTTCTGATAATGTGGGGTGTTTAACATATTCCAATTTTATAAATGGATTATTTGATACGTCTGAATCTAAAATTTTCGGAACTAGATCTAAAATGTCTTTAGGAATAGTCTTGTACCAATTTATTTCATTGATTAATTTTAGATTATCTTTACTTGTTTTTACAACATTTTGGCCTAAATCATCAAATTTTAATGAGTTGAAATATCTTGTTTTAAGAACAAATTGTTTTGTAGAAAAATAATTTTCTAAATGACCTACATCATGCCACTTCTGAGATAATTCTGTAATTATTTGTTCTTCTTCTTTTAATTTTTCAATTATTGTACTAATTTCTAATTTTTCATTACTATCAAATCCACTTAAAATTTTCTTTAACATGTTCACATCATTAAAGAAATAGCATCCTACCAATGCATGATGATCTTCATTCTTATCAAGTTCTTCTTTGTCAAAAACCTCATCTACAATTCTATCTTTTTTTGTTACTATACACCAATTCTTTGTATCCCCAAATTCTTGTGATGTTATAACAAAATTTTTTCCTTTATTTACTAATTCTAATAAATTATTTTCAATTAATGTATCTCCTAAAATTATCAACAATTCTTTCTCAATACAAAATTCCATTGCCGTTTTTATGGAATTACCTGGAGGTTTATCAAATTCAGTTGTTATGAAATCTATTTTACATTTATTTTCATATTGTTCTGAAATAATTTTTTCCAAAATTTCCTTTTTATAACCAACTGTAATAGAGATTTTCTCTATTCCTTCATCTAATAATTTATCAATAATTCTAAAAATCACTGGTTTTCCATTTAATGGAATTAATCCTGATGGAATTTTCCCGAAAATCTTCTCTAATTCAGTATCAATTTTTCCTGCACTTAGGATTAATACTCTGAGATCCTTTGAATCCAATTTCTATACCTCTATTTTTTTTATATCGTCAGGAGTTCCTAATGGAATAAATTCGTCAGCAATATCTATTTCAAATATCCCGCCAGTTTCTAACAATATATTGTAAATCTCAGAAACATAGAATTCATCCTTTACTTTAATATTTTTTTTAATCATTTCTTCCCCAGCTTGAAAAAATTGTTCTGCATCGGAAAAAACGTATAAACCTGTTGATGCATTTTGTGAAATTTTTTCCTTTTCTTTAACTTTTTTGACAAATCCTTTACCATCTAATTCAATATAGCTTAGATTATCATTATCTGATTCAAAACAACCAAGCAATCCATCAATATTTCTATTTTTCATAGTTAAAATTTTTGATTTCAAACGAGTTGAAATGAAATGTGTATCGATGTTGTAAATTATTAATACATTGTTGGGTCTTATCAAATGTTTTGTATGTAATACTGTCTCTACCTGTCCTCTAGTAGTTTCTTTAAGATACACTAATTCATATTTACAATTTGAATATTTTTTAGTCATTATATTTTTAATAAATTTACTAACATTGAATTTTTTTTCATGTTCTTCTAAACAAACAAAGATTATTTTTTTTGAAATATTTAATGGTAAACTACCCATCGACCATTCAAATAATGTTTTATCTTTTACTTTAATCATAAATTTTGGTTCTAACACTCCATTTTCTTTGAATCTCTTTCCTTCTCCTGCCATTGGAATTACTATGACTGGTTGTATTGATT
>Ga0209089_10000576_pt1 | contig 33561 bp, 31 predicted proteins | sample ArcticOcean_MG_C_FD_187431 | JGI IMG/M metagenome (GOLD analysis project Ga0209089, IMG submission 187431) | Marine microbial communities from western Arctic Ocean - ArcticOcean_MG_CB2_150 (SPAdes) (version 2) | ecosystem: Environmental > Aquatic > Marine > Oceanic | place: Arctic Ocean: Canada...
AAAAGGAACGCCGAAGAAAGATCCAATGAAAAAGGGCGATAGTATGTCCGGTGGTGATGCCAAGGGCCCGACTGACACAGAGATTAAGGGCATGGACGCAAACAAGGGGCAAAAGAGCAAATTTAGCTCTAAATAGTAGTTACTGTGACTTGCCCGGATCGAGCATGATGGGTTCTTCAGTTCTGCTGTGTGGACCTTGGTGCTGGTCGACTGACCGTTTTCGCTCCCTCGGAGCGGAAACGGTCGGTTTTATTATATCGGGAGCATTCTACGCTGGATTTCCGATCAATTCGTCACGGTGCAAACTCGACGGAGTAGTGAGGTGTGCGGTTGAGAAATTCCCTCATCATCCTTGGAGTTCTCGAGGATCAAGATATCGAGTGGTTCGTGCGGGTCGGGCAGACGACCGTCCTTCAGGAAGCCGACATCCTCATCGAGGAGGGGATTCACATCGAATCCCTCTGGTTCGTACTCGATGGCGCACTGACGGTGACCACCGTCCACGATACCAGCAAGGTGCTCGGTACCGTCTATCCCGGGGAGATCGTCGGGGAGGTGTCGTTGCTCGATTCGAGGCCTCCAGCAGTCACTCTCATCGCTGCGGAATCGACCACGGTACTGCAGATCTCTCGATCCGAGTTGAAGACGAAACTCAGCAACGATACCGGCTTCGCCAGTCGCTTTTATCGGGCCGTCGGAATCGTCCTGGCACAACGATTGATCCATCTCACTCACACGACCCTGACAGTCAGCACCATTGGCAAGGTCGGTTCGGCCAACCCGGGTGAGGTGGAGGGCAGTTCGGTGGTGGATCCGGAGGTTCTCGAGGCGATGTCGCTGGCGAGCCGACGTTTCGAATACTTGCTCGAGCGAGCGACCAGGAACTGAGGAACAGTTCTCAAAGAATTTGACGAGGAGGTCGTCTTGTCCGCCGAAAAGCCGTCACTGTTTCAAAAAAAGGCACTCGAACACATCTCCACACCGGAGCAGTTGGATACGATGTTGCAGGTTCTTCCGAGGAGGAACTGGCTGCCTTTGCTGGTCCTGGGTCTCGGGTTCCTGGGCTTCGGATTCTGGTGTGTCTTCGGCCAGATTCCGGTCAATGTCAACGCCAACGGTATCATGGTCTTTCCCGGACGGATCGTGCCGCTCCAGAGTCACTCCCAGGGGCAACTCCTGCAACTCGATGTCGAGGTGGGAGACGAGGTCACCAAGGGACAGCTTCTCGGTGAGGTTTACCAGCCGGAACTGGTCGAGCAACTCGCCGTGGAGAAGGAACTCCTCGAGGAGTTGGAGACCAAGATCTCCATCATCGATCCGCTTCGTAAGTTCACTCTCGCCACCGAGAAGCAGTTCATCGAGGCGAAGCGGACCTGGTATCAGAGTCAGATCGAGTCGAGTATTTCGATGGCCAGTGCTCACCAGGCAGAGAGTGATCGCTACCTGGCGGGCCAGTCGCAGCAACTGACGGTGGTCCAGTCAGATCTGAAAGTTCTCGGTCAGTTTCTCAGCAAGAAACTGACTGATTTCGAGGGGCTGACCGAGGAAAAAATCTTCGCTGCCTACGATCAGGAACTGATCGACACTCGACAGGAACTCCTCAATAACAAGGTGTCCATCTCTGAACTCCAGCTGAAACAGCAGGAACTCCAGTTTCAGAGGTTGAAGTTCCTGACAGAACATCAGGTGCGCCTCGACGCCGTCGAGGAGCTGCAGAGAAATCTGGAAGAACTGGCAGTCCAGCTGGCCAGGTTGGACCAGGCGGAGTTGACTGCCGAAACCAAGAACCGTCTCGAGTTGACCGAGGCGAAAGGTCGTGTGCAGAGGTTGACGAGGAATCTCAACCACCAGTCGATCATCACCTCGCCGAGGAGCGGGAAAATCCTCGAGTTGACCGTATCTGCCGGACAGATGCTGACGCCGGGATTGAGAATCGGAGTGATCGAGAGTTCAGGAGATTCAGACGGGCTCGTCGCCGTGGCGTATTTCCCGGTCAAGGATGGCAAGAAGATCCATTCTGGAATGAAGATTCGCATCACCCCGACCACCATCAAACGCGAACGCTACGGCAGCATCCTCGGTGAGATTACCAGCGTATCGTCGGTCCCTCGTTCTACCGATTCGATTGCCGCCATCGTGGGTAACCGGGAACTGGCGATGAGCCTGGGGACCGGAGGGTCGATGATCGAGGTTCGTAGCCGGCTGCGTCCGGATGATGAAGCTCACAGTGGGTACCAGTGGTCTTCGGGAAAGGGTCCGGAGATCGCAATCACCTCGGGCATGACGGTGACGGTCGATGCGACCATCGAGAACCGACAACCGATCACCTTCTTGTTGCCATTTCTCAGGGAAATGGGTGGTAACTAGAAATCATGGCCATCGGTCCAGGGAAAAGGGTGAAGACGCCGACCGTCCTCCAGTTGGAGGCCGTGGAGTGTGGCGCTGCATCTCTTGCGATGATCCTCGGCTATCATGGCAGGATCGAACCGCTCGCCAAGTTGCGTCAGAATTGCGGAGTCTCTCGCGATGGCAGCAAGGCTGCCAATATCCTGCGTGCCGCACGACGATATGGTCTTGAAGCCAACGGGATCAAGGCCAGCGTCGATGCCCTGAGAAATCTGCAGATGCCTTGCATACTCTTCTGGGAGTTCAACCATTTTGTAGTGCTGGAAGGTTTCAAGAAGGACAGGGTGTACATCAACGACCCTGCGATGGGACACAGGGTCATTTCGATCGGCGACTTCGAACGTAGTTTTACCGGAGTCGCGCTGGCCATGCAGCCAGGGGATCAGTTCGAGAAGGGCGGCAAGAAGCCGAGCTTGATCGGGGCTGTGGCGGAAAGGCTCGCCGGGTCTGCTCTTCCCGTTGTGTTCTGCATCTTCGTGGGCTTCTTGATGGTGATTCCGGGGATCATGTTTCCGGTACTGCTGCAGGTTTTTCTCGATGAGATCATCCTGGAGGGGAGAGTGGACTGGGCTCGCCCCGTCATGATGGCGATGTTCGCAGCCATCCTTCTGGGACTGGCTCTCAGGTACTTGCAGATGAATTCACTTCGCCGACTGCGATTGAACCTGACGATCAAGTTGTCGAGTCAGTTCCTCTGGCATCTCTTGCAACTCCCCAATGAGTTCTATGTCCAAAGATTTGCAGGAGAGGTTGCCAGTCGAAGTCGATTGAATGAAGAACTCGCCAGCGACATCTCGGGGCGCTTGGCACAGACCGCCATCGATGTGGTGATGGCCGGTCTCTATCTGACGGTGATGCTTTACTACGATGTGTTACTGACCTGCGTGGGGCTGTGCGTGGCACTTCTGAACTTCATCCTTTTGCGCTGGATTTCTGCCAGCCGCATCGAGGCTTCGATGCGTGTGCTCCAGGAGTTCGGAAAGGCCGAGGGTACGGCGATGGCCGGGCTCAAGGGGATGGAAACGATCAAGGCGAGCGGCCTGGAATCTGGCTTCTACGAGAAGTGGTCTGGCTATTACTCCAAGGCGATCAACGCCCAGCAAAATCTGCAGGTCTCCAATGTGTTGTTGTCGACGATGCCTACCTTGCTCAGCGCACTGGCAACGGTACTGGTGATCATCGTCGGGGGATTCCGTGTCATCGATGGATTCATGACCATCGGTATGCTGGTCGCCTTCCAGTCCTTGATGGGTAGTTTTCTCGGGCCGGTGGAAAACCTGCTCGACCTCGGCACGGTATCCCAGGAGATGAGGGGCGATCTCGACCGCATCGACGATGTGATGAAGTACCCCTTCGAGAGAGCGGCCCTGGAGATGGCAGACTCGGATGAGCAGGAGGGGGAGAAGGTGTTCCTGTCGGGAGACATCCGACTGGAGAATGTTTCCTTTGGTTACAATCCCCTGGAACCTCCGATGCTGGAGGATATGAACATGCACATCAAGCCGGGGGACCGAGTGGCGCTGGTCGGTGGAAGTGGCTCCGGCAAATCGACCCTGGCCAAGTTGATCTCTGGAGAACTGGTTCCGTGGAGCGGCGAGATCTACTTCGATGGAGTACCCCTCTCCGAATTGCCGAGGAATCAGTTCGTCAATTCCTTTTCATTCATCAGCCAGGAGATCCTCCTCTTCAGCGGTACCGTTCGAGACAATCTCACCCTGTGGGATTCCACGGTGCCTGAGTCAGACCTGTTCCAGGCATGTGAAGATGCAGCGATCCTCGAGACCATCACTGCCCTCCCCGGCGGATTCGATGCGGAACTGATCGAGGGCGGCAATAACCTCAGCGGTGGGCAACGACAGCGACTGGAAATCGCCAGGACCCTGGTTCCCAACCCGACCATCCTGATCCTCGACGAGGCGACGAGTGCTCTCGATACCGAGACGGAAAGAGTGGTACTCGATCGGATGAGGATGCGAGGCTGCTCCTCCATCTTCGTCTCTCATCGATTGAGTACCATCCGGGATTGCACCGAGATCATCGTTCTGGAACGCGGAAAAGTCGTTGAGCGTGGAAACCACGATCAACTGTGGAGCGCAGCAGGTGCTTACGCAAATCTCCTGAAACTGGACGATGAGTTCAAGGAGAGCAGCGCATGATGAATATTGAACCCCAACTTCTGGAACAGAATGGGACGGTTCGCCTCGTCTCGGGCCATCTATCCTTGCTGCTCAACGATCCCGATTTGGTCTGGGTCGTCATCGATGGACAGGGAGAACTGGTGGCCACCGATGTGGTGGATTCTCATGCCACCGGACGCCGCCGATTCATCCGGGACATCAGTGCAGGAGACTTTCTTTTCTCGATTCCAGCAGAACGGGGTGGGGATTCCCATTCTGCCATGGTGCTTTCGACCGAATCACTGCGAGTTCTCGAACTGCCGAGAGAACGGCTCGAGTTCGCAGCGGAATCGCTCGGTTCATCTGCGGTCGAGGTGATCCAGGCCTGGGCAACGCAGGTCTATCCTCTGCTCGACCCCGAGCCGGTGCCCTCTTCCTGCGAGAAGTTGGGTGGGGGAGAGAGTCGTGTGATCTCCGTCGGCCACAGGATTGCGCCGCCGGCCGATCGAGAAGGATGGATTCGCATCGTTCGAGGGCAGGGGCTGCTGGCGGGAAAACATGGCATCTCCTTCGATGAGGATGTGGTACTGGCTCCTGCAGGGGGCTGGATCGAAGCGAGCGAAGAGATGGAATTTGAGGTACTCGATCGATCTGAGGTTACCGTTCCAGCCGCATGGTCTGCGTTGCTACGACTGCACCGTTGCATCCAGGAGGTCAGGTCCGTATCCAGGTCTCGTGAAGGGGATCATAACCTCGAGCGTGTGAAACGAAGAAAGATCATCGAGGGGAAGAAATCAGAACAAGCACTTTCGCAACTGGCTTCGGTGTTGAACCCGCAGGAGACCCAGACGATTCGTGGAGAAGATCTCTTTTCCGTCATGAAACTGGTCGGTGCCGAGAAGGGGATCGAGATCTTGCCCATCGCCGATTCCACCGATATGGAGTCGCTGAGCGATCCAGCCGAGGCGATCACGAGAGCCTCGAGGATTCAACAGAGACGCGTCGTCTTCCGAGGAAAGTGGTGGACTCGTGATGTCGGACCACTGGTGGGATATCTCGAAAAGGATGGCAGGCCGGTAGCGATCTTGCAGGATCGCAAGGGGCACTACCTGATCTACGATCCACGGGATGACTCTCGAAGGATCGTCAACGAATCCACCGCTCGGTTGCTCGAGAATGATGCACTGGTGTTGATCCGATCCCTCGACGAAGAGGAGAAAAGTCCCTTCGGTCTGGTGAAGTTCTGTCTCCGGAACAAGTTCGCCGATGTGAGCTCGTTCTTCTTTGCGGCGATGCTCCTCACGGTGATGGGCATGCTGATTCCACAGGCGATGGCCATCATGCTGGATACAGCGATCCCCGACTCGAACCCGAGACTGTTGCTGGAACTGGGGGCGGCGCTGATTGGCGTTACGATCGGGATGACCCTGCTGAGGGTGTTCCAGGCATTCGTCAGCATCCGTTTGTCGGTGATCACCGACTTCGATGCTCAATCCGCCATCTGGGATCGATTGCTGCGACTCAAGGTGTCCTTCTTCTCCAAGTACTCCACCGGGGATCTGTTGCAACGTGTCTCCGCAGCTCACGCCATCAGCCAGGAGTTCAGCGGTTCGACCTTGTTGACCCTGATGACATCGTTCATGGCACTGCTCAACGTGTTACTGCTCTTCTACTACAACTCGACCCTGGCATTCGTGGCCATCGTCATCGCCACACTGGTGGCAGTCGTCACCATGATCGGGGGGGTATTGATTCGCAGATATGCGAAGAAGTTGATGGAGCAGGAGGGGGAACTGCTCGGTTTTGAAGTCCAACTCATCAGTGCCGTGAGCAAACTGCGTGTTGCCGGTGCAGAACGGCGGGCATTTGCTTTGTGGATGGAGCGGGTCGCGAAGCAGTTGAGCCTCTCCAACAGCGTGCAGCGGATCGTCGATGGGCTTGGCCTCTTCAACATGGCGATCCCGACTCTGAGTACCTTGATCCTGTTCATGTTGGCGATTCCGTTGGTCACCGGGCAGGATCCGGGGCAGTCACCGATGACCATCGGCGTGTTCCTGGCGTTCAATACCGCCCTCGGGATCTTCCTCGCCGGTGCACTGACCTTGAGTGCTACCGTCGTGGGTTTCCTCGATACCACGGTACTCGCTGAACGGATGAAGCCACTGATGACCGCAGAGATGGAAACGGTTTCAGCCAGCGTCGATCCGGGGAAGTTGAAGGGAGAGGTCAAGCTCTCACGGATCCACTTCCGCTATTCACCGGAGGGTCCGAAGGTGCTGGAAGATGTGTCTATTCATGCCAGGCCAGGTGAGATGATCGCCCTGACCGGAACCTCGGGGTGCGGAAAGTCGACTCTGTTGCGACTGATGCTCGGATTCGAGAGCCCCGAAAGCGGTGAGGTTCGTTTCGATGGTCAGGATGTCGATTCGATCGATGCCACCGCTGTCCGCAGGCAACTGGGAGTGGTGCTTCAAGCGGGGCATATCGGTGCTGGATCGATCTTCGAGAACATCACGGTAGGTTCGGTCTATTCGCTGGAACAGGCGTGGGAGGCGGCTGAAGAGGCGGGAATCGCAGATGATATCCGCGAGATGCCGATGCAGATGCATACGGTGATCAGCGAGGGGGGCAGTAATCTTTCTGGTGGTCAGCGACAGCGCATCCTCATCTGCCGCGCCCTGATCCGAAGGCCCAAGATCCTGTTCCTCGACGAGGCTACCAGTGCACTCGATAACAAGGCTCAGAAGATCGTCAACGACAGCCTCAATAGAAGGCGCGTCACGCGCATCGTGATCGCGCATAGACTCAGTTCGATTCGTGCTGCCGATTGCATCTATGTTCTCGATCGAGGCCGTGTGGTCGAGCAGGGGAATTACAACGAACTGATCGCAGCCGAAGGCACATTTTCCGGGCTGGTCGCACGGCAGACCACATAGCGACAACCGGGGTCGTCACCATCTCGGCGCCCCAGGGCAGGGCGGAATATCCTCACAAGACCAGTGGAATAGATGAGCCATCCGATGAAGAGTTCATTATCGATGATCTGGAAGGCCCAGAACCCAGCAGCGGGGTGAGTGGCCGCCGAGAGATGAGACAGGTAACTGGCTTCTGTCAGCCATTTCGAAATTGATGCGAAGGGAATACTGGAGACATTGAGATGGTGCCGGGCCGGATCAAATATAGACTGTCGAAGTTGGATATTCATCTTGTATCTTCTTCCGGAGTTATCCGTTGGGTTCTGGTGGTCAAGCCTGATATGCACTGTCCTTGAAGGGCTGAGTTGTTCAAGAGATCAGAGATCCTGTTCATCGATGGGGCGGTCGGTTCCGAACTGGAACGGCGCGGCGTCGATCTGTCCTTGCCGCTGTGGTCGAGCCGTGCATTGATCGATGCCCCCGAGGTTTTGGCAGCTGTTCATCGCGATTATTTAGCCGCCGGTGCCGAAGCGATCACCACGGCGACCTTTCGCACTCATCGTCGATCGCTGGAAAAAGCAGGACTGGGCCAACGTGCTGCAGAACTGACTCGCCAGGCGGTAGAGATCGCCAGGCGGATTCGCGACGAGGAGCGTCCAGATGCTCTGGTGTTCGGTTCTGTCGCTCCGCTCGAGGATTGTTATCGAGCGGATCTGGTGCCGGATGAAGAGACTTGTCTGCGTGAACATACCGAGTTGATGAAGAACCTGGTCGATGCTGGAGTGGACCTGATCTTGATCGAGACGATGAACCAACTGGGCGAGGCGCGCGCTGCGGTGGAAGCCGCGCGTAGGGTGGCTCCCGGCAAATGGATGATCAGTTTCTGTACTCGTAGTGACGGGCTGCCAGGGGTGCTGCTCAGTGGCGAGGAATTGGCACCCTTGCTGTCTCAACTGGGGGATGCACGGGCGGTCGGTGTCAACTGTGTCGCTGCCAACGCGATGGTCGATCAGGTCGAATTGTTACGGGGAGCGCTACCGAAGACTCCCATCCTCGCCTACGGCAACATTGGCCATGCCGATGAGGACGGGAATTGGATCTCTTCCGATGCCATCGACCCCGACGATTATGTCGCATATGTCACATCCTGGATCGATGCGGGGGCCAGCATCGTAGGAGGCTGCTGTGGGACCACTCCTGAACATATTCGGGTGATCAAAGACAAGATTTCTTTATCATGAGAGCTCGATCTCGAAGGGATTTGGGTGACCAGATTTCCTCTGTAGGATCGGTTCGGTCTGGAAGATCCGGGTGGGTTTTCCAGGAGTTGTGTGTACTAGAAACTGGAGCCTGCTGATGTTCTTACCGCTGATCCTGGTCCTTTTCATCTCTCCTGTGGATGGACCTGTTCTTCCTGAAGTGGGAACACCACCTCCGATGATCCTGGAGCGGCTCGGTGAACATCGTCGACCGGTCGCCACCGATTCGGCGCAAGCACGCCAGTGGTTTGATCAAGGTCTCGCCCTGATGTACGGCTTCAACTTCGATGGGGCGATCGCGTCTTTTCTGCAGGCGACCTCCATCGATCCGGATTTTGCCATGGCCTGGTGGGCGATCGCTTACTCTTGTGGTCCGAATCAGAACAACCCGACCATCGCTGCTCCCAAGGACCAGTGGTCCTACGCTGCCGCCCAACGGGCATTCGAGTTGAAGGACCGCGAGAGCGGCGCCAATCGCGCCTTGATCGAGGCGTTGGTGCACCGTTATCAGTATCCTGCACCGGAAGATCTGACCGATCAGAACCAGGCCTATCTCGATGCGATGGTGAAGGTCCGAGATCAGTTCCCGATGGATCCCGATGTGGCGACCTGGACCGCAGAAGCGATGATGGTGACCCAGCCGTGGGAATACTGGTCGCTCGACGGTGAGCCGCTCAACCTTACGCCTCAGTTTCGAGCCATCCTGGAGGGCGTGATGAGGCGTCATCCCGACCATCCTGCGGCAAACCATCTCTACATCCATGTCATGGAATCGTCACCCTGGCCCGAGATCGCCGAACCCGCGGCCGATCGCCTGGTCGATTTGATTCCAGCGGCAGGCCACCTGGTGCACATGCCATCTCATATCTGGATGCAGACCGGGCGTTACGACGATGCCGCCGATTGCAACCGCCGCGCTGCGGCGCTCGACGATGCGTGGTTCGAAGGCGACCCAAACGCTGGAGAATATCGGTTTTACATGGCTCACAACCGCCACTTTCTGGCCTTCGCATCCACGATGCAGGGTCGTCGACGTGAAGCGGTGGCTTCTGCCCGTGCGATCACCGAGGAAGTTCCGGCACCGGTGATGGAGGCCCTCGGGTTCATCAGTGATGGAGTCGCCTCCTGCAAGTGGCACGTGCTGGTTCGATTTGGCATGTGGGAAGAGATTCTGACCGAACCCACCCCTCCGGAATGGGCGGTGGTCGGACGATCCTTGCGTCATTACGCTCGCGGTATCGCCTTTGCTAACACCGGGCGCATCGAACAGGCACGTACCGAAATGGCTGCTTTTGATGAAGCGGTCAAGGCGATTCCCGCCGAGGACTGGGATCTCGGCGGTCAGCCGGCTGCCGAGGTGATGCCGTTGGCGCGGCTGGTGCTTTCCGGTGAGATTGAGTTCAAGGCCGGAAATCGTGACCTGGGCCTCGACTTGCTGGCCCAGGCGGTCGAGATGGAGGAACGGCTCAAGTATGCCGAGCCAGCGGCCTGGATGATGCCCGCTCGACATGCCTACGGAGCGCTGCTCATCGTGGCAGGCAGGTACAAAGATGCCGAAGAGGTTTACCTGAGAGACCTCGAGGTCTTTCCTGCCAACGGTTGGGCTCTGCTTGGCCTTCGCGATGCATTGCGCGGCCAGCGGCGAGTCGATGAAGCGGCTCGAATCGATCAGTCGTTTCGGAAAGCGTGGCGAAGCGCCGATGTGATGCCACCGGCATCCTGTTATTGCGGTGAGACGGTAGCCCAGTAGATGCAACCCCGGCAGGAGCAGATCTTGGGTAAAGACGATACGCCAGCTACTTCCAGGATGGTGATCCGAGAGGCGACCGAGCAGGATCGTCAGGAGATCTATCGCACCAGGCATGATGTCTATGCGGTCGAACTGGGCCAGCATCCGGAGAACCCGGATGGAATACTGAAGAATCAGCTGGATCAGTTCAATCGCTACTTCGTCGCGATCATCGATGGGCAGATGGCTGGCTTCATCAGCGTCACTCCTCCGGAGGGGGGCGAGTACTCCCTCGATAGTTACCTGGATCGGGAACAGTGGCCCTTCGAGGATCGCGATCAGTTGTTCGAGGTTCGGCTGTTGACGGTCAACTCTGGACGGCGGGGATCGCTGCTGGCGACAGCACTGATGTATGCATCCTTCCGCGCAGTGGAGGCGAGCGGAGGAACCCGATTGGTCGTCATCGGTCGTACCGAGGTGGCCTCCATCTATCGCAGCAGCGGGTATCAGGATCATGGAGTCGAACTGGTCAGCGGGGACGTGACCTTCCGGCTGATGAGCGCTACCGTCGGTCAAGTTCGCAAGCAGGTCGAGAAGCGACCTCAATTGGTGGCTCGGATCGAGCAGACGGCGGACTGGCAACTGTCATTTCCTTTGAGAAAACCTGCGGCTTGCTTTCATGGCGGAGGTTTCTTCGATGATGTGGGCGATGGCTTCCAGACCCTTTCACGACGGAAGGAGATCATCAATGCCGATGTTCTGGACGCATGGTTCCCCGCCGCTCCCGGAGTGATTTCTACTCTCGCCGAGCACCTCGACTGGCTGGTGCGAACATCTCCTCCGACCGGTTGCGAGGGCCTGGTCGCGGCCATCGCATCGGCGAGGGGTGTGTCCGAGTCGTGTATCTTGCCGGGGGCCGGATCATCCGATCTGATCTTCCTCGCTTATAACCATTGGCTCACATCTGCGAGCAAGGTGCTTCTGCTCGATCCCACCTACGGCGAGTACTTCCATGTCTGTGAACAGGTACTGCGCTGCCGCGTGGATCGCTTCTCGCTGCGCCGAGAAGATGGCTTCGAGGTCGATGGTGAACGGTTGCAAGAGCAACTCGCAGATGGCGACTACGACCTGGTGGTGGTGGTCAATCCCAACAGCCCCACCGGCCGTCACCTTCCGATGGTCGAGGTGCAGTCGATCATCGAGGCGACCGCATCCTCGACTCGATTCTGGATCGATGAGACCTACATCGAGTACGTCGGCAGTGCGCATTCTCTGGAACGGTTTGGCTGCCAGCAAAAAAATGTGGTGGTTTGCAAGTCGATGTCGAAGGGGTATGCACTGTCGGGGGTGCGATCGGCATATCTTTGTGCGTCTCCTGAGATCCTCGAACCGTTGCGAGCGTTGACTCCACCGTGGGCGGTCAGTCTGCCGGGGCAGGTGGCAGCGGTGAAGGCACTCGAGGATCCCGAGTACTACCAGGTTCAATATCAGGCGACTGCGTTGGCTCGCGAGTCGATGGCCAGAGACCTTCAACAACTGGGGCTCGAGGTGATTCCATCGGTGGCCAACTTCCTTCTGACTTTTCTTCCCCCCGATGGCCCGACCGCCGCACAGGTCATCCAACATTGTCGCCGATCGGGAGTTCATCTGAGGGATGCCAGTAACATGGGAAGTGCACTGGGAACCCATGCGCTGAGGACTGCGATCAAGTCTCCGCAGCAGAATACGCAGATCGTGACCGCCATCGCCGAGGCGCTGTCGCCGGCTCAGGTCTGATCGAGTTCACGCCTGATCGAGTTCAGCAGACTGGATCCGGTAGAGGACGTGGGGGCGAAGCGGGTGCCCCGGTTTCAGTGCCGGGTGATCAAAATCGCCCGCGAGATCACGGGTCATGCCGATCTTTTCCATGACGCGACGAGAAGCGATGTTGGCGGGAACCGTGAAACTGACGATCTCATCGAGCCCCAGATGCTCGAATCCAAACTGGAGCGATGCTCGGGCTCCCTCGGTGGCATATCCCTGGCCCCAGAAGGAGGGGATGAGATGCCAGCCGATCTCCACGCAGGGACTCGCAGGTAGGGTGTGACGCGGGATTCCGAGGCCGAGGAATCCGATGAACTGTGCTGCGTCGGGCAACTCTACGACCCATGGCCCGAATCCTTGGGCTTCGATCTTTTGCTGGATCCGATCGAATTGAGCGTCTGCAGCGGACCGAGGGCTCGGACCCGGCATGAAGCGATAATAGCGAGGATCGGCGAGCATCGCTGCCAGCGGATCGCGATCGGCGGCGCACCATTTCCTCAGCAGCAGGCGAGCGGTCTCGATGGAGTCCGGTAAGATCATCGATACCCTCCAGGTCGGTAGGTTATCCTCGTCCTTCGGGGATTGCGACCCGCTCCGTCTGGGGGCACGATCTCGTTACACCATGGCTCCTGGTAGGGCCCGAAAGGAAACCGATGCAGATCGACTTGGAAGGAAATCCAGACTTCGGCGAGGCACGGGTCCAGATGGACTCTGGAGAGCGATTCCGTGCTGCCTCTGGCGCGATGAACTGGATGGAGGGAGACATCGAGTTGAAAGCTCGATTGCTCGGTGGTGTGGGGACCTCACTGGCACGTCGGGTACTCGGTGGAACATCTCTTTTCATCACCGAGTTCACCTCCGGGGGGGAGAGTCGTCTCGCGCTCAGTCATTCGATGGCCGGGACGCTGGTGCGAACTCCAGTGACTCGTGAGGGCTTGCTGATCGCCGGAGGAGCATTCACAGGTTGTACCGAGGGAGTTCAACTCAAGACAAGATTCGGTGGCTTCAAGGCATTTTTCAGCGGCAAGGGAGCCTTCTTCATCGAGGCCGCAGGCGCTGGCGAAGTGATGTTTGGCGCCTACGGGGCACTGGTCGAGAAGGAACTCGACGGCGAACTGGTGGTCGACAATGGCCACGTGGTCGCCTGGGAACATACCCTCGACTGGAAACTGGCAACCACAGGTGGTTTCAAGAACACCTTCTTCTCCGGTGAGGGGTTGGTGATGCGTTTTTCAGGTCGCGGCAAGATCTGGCTACAGACTCGTCACCTGGCCGGAACGGCGGGGTGGATCTCCCCGTTTCTGAGAGGGTAAGGCGATGAGATTTGAAATTCTCGAACAGGGTGCCTTCCAATCGGCGCTGGTTCACTTCGACAACGGAGAGCGTCTGGTCAGCGAATCAGGGGCGATGGTGCGAGCTTCCGGCAATGTTGATATGGACGTCACGACTCGAGCGAAGAAGGGTGGCGGCATATTGTCGGGGGTCAAGCGCCTGCTCGGTGGCGACTCCTTCTTCCTCTCCTCCTATAGCACCACCGATGGAGAAGCGGGTGAGGTGGGGATCGCACCGGTTCTACCGGGCGAGGTGATGACACTGGAAGTGGCCGGGGCGAACCACTGGAAGACCGCGGGCGGCTCCTTTCTGGCAGCCGGGGGAGACATCGAACTCGACACTCAGTTCCAGGGACTGGGAGGATTCATCTCCGGAGAGGGTTTGTTTTTTCTCGAGGCATCTGGCAATGGGACCCTCCTGATCGGAGCTTTCGGGGCGCTACGGGAACTGGAAGTGAATGGCGAATTGACCATCGACACCGGTCACCTGGTCGCCTACGAGGCATCACTGGATTACTCCGTGAGCAAGGCGGGGGGCTCATGGATGCAGTCCTTTCTTGCTGGTGAAGGATTCGTGATGAAGTTCAGTGGGCAGGGAAGAGTGATCGTCCAGACCCACGACGCCAGCGGTTTTGGTCAGCGACTGGGGCCCTTGCTGCCTCCGAGGGAGTGAAGATGAAATACAAGATTGATTGTCAGCCAGGCTATTCCTATCTGGAAGTGGAGTTGGATGTTTCCGAGTCCATCTCGAGTGAGTCCGGTGCCATGGCCTGGATGGACCCAGCGATCGAGATGGAAACCTCCACTCGTGGGGGAGTCTTTCAGGGATTGAAGAGAGCCCTCCTCTCGGGAGAGTCCTTCTTTCAGAATACCTACACCACACAATCGCCGGGGGCTCGGGTGAGCCTGGCTCCGGGACCGGCAGGTGCAATCGTGGCCAGGGAGATGAATGGGGAAGAGATTTTCCTGCAGAAGGGAGCCTACTTGGCTTCCATCGGAGACATCCAGATCGACACCAAGTTCGATGGTCTTCGTGGGTTCTTCAACGAGGGGCTCTTCATCCTTCGTTGTTCGGGGACCGGCACTCTGTTCTTCAATGCCTATGGAGATATCCAGGAGGTCGAAGTAGACGGGGAGTACCTGGTCGACAACGGCTATGCGGCTGCGTGGGAACCGAGCCTTGAGTACCGTCTGACCCGCACGCGCAAGATTCGTGCATTCCTCTTCGGAGATCAATTGCTGCTGCGCTTTTCCGGCAGAGGTAAGGTGTGGGTTCAGTCACGCTGCCCCCATGCCTTTGCCAGTTGGGTTCACCCCTATCGACGGAAGAAACAGAAGAAAAATAATTGAAGGTCAGCGGAGGAAATTGTCGAGGATCACTGATTCGGCACTATTTTCTGCGAAAGTCTGTCCGAGTGCGATGCGAGTTCGGATCCGGTGAGCGGGGGAGTTGTGTACTCTCGATTCCCGGATGGCTGGTGGAGTCCCTTCAGGAGAGACTATCTTCAACAATAGAAATCTATGGTGATCTGGCGAGTGGAGCACCTTGAATGGAGACATCGTGAATCACCCTGTTTTACCCCAGAATCTGCTCGATCGATTGAGCGATTCAGGAGATCGGATTGAGATCGAAGAAGGAACCGAAATCATCCGCGAGGGAGATTTCGAGGAGAGTATCTATCTGATCGAGAGTGGCCGAGTCGAGGTGCTGCGTGGCGGCACAGTGATCGGGACCATCGAGGCGGGAGATCTGGTCGGCGAGATGGCATTCATCGATCGCCGCCCGAGGAGCGCCACTGTCCGCGCTGGGACTTCCAGCATTTTGCGGAAGATGGAACGAGAAGAGCTGTTGAGAGATCTGGGAAAAGACCCTGAGGACCTGCTGCATTTTGTCCGGATCCTCGATTCTCGGCGTCAGGCACATCTGAGCTCAGCAGCGAATTCAGGGGAACAAGATGTCGAGATCTTTCTTCAAAGGGTGACTGAAGAGGCCATCGCGCATCGTGCGGTGAACCATCCCTACCTGCTGGCATTGAGGAATCATTCTCTTCCAGACATGAACTGGGCGCTGGCGGATTTCGCCTGCCATTATCACGGATACTCGTCTCATTTTCCGCGGTTTTTGACCACTGTCATAGGGCGCTTGGAGATACCCGAGCATCGAACGGCTCTGATGGAAAATCTCACCGAAGAGGCTGGCATCTACGAGGCCGATGAGCTGGAGGAACTGGCTGACATCGGTGTGGAGAAGGAGTGGGTGGATGGGATTCCGCATCCGATCCTCTTTCGTAGATTCTGCGAAGCAACAGGAGTCGAAAACTTGAATCCGGAGTCGGACTCAGTGGAGGTGGTCTGCTGGCGTGAGATGTTCCTTTCGGTTCTTTCGGGAGGATCCCCCGCGGAAGCGGTAGGGGCTCTGGGTCTGGGAACCGAAAATGTGGTGAGTACCATGTACCAGCACTTCTTGCCGGCGATCACGGTGCTCGAAATTGATCCGAGAGAGACCGTTTTCTTTCCCCTCCACGCTGCAGTCGATGATCACCATCAAGAAACTTTGCTCGATATCTCACGGCACTATGCTGCAACTCCTTCGGGTCGGGTGGATCTGGTCAAGGGGATGCGGAAGGCTCTGGCCCTCAGAGCGGGCTTCTGGGACTGGTTGCACCTGCGTGCCTCGACCCTGGGCCGCTGCGACGATGCTGTGCCCCAGTAGGTCTGTTCTTGAAGACCTGCTCCGGATTATCACTGGAAGTCTAGATCTGCAGAGAATTTCCGGTCATCATCGGACCTGAGAGGAAATTTCATGAATTCAACACTTGAGATCCAGATCGAACCATACGAAACGAAATCCGATACCTGCGTGATCAAAACCAATCGAGTCGTGGCGAAAACGCCCGAGTACTTCTCTACCGTGGAGGAAGCCAGTGACAGTCCTCTGGGGCAGCTGCTGGTGCAGATCGAAGGGCTCGAAGCGGTGTTGCTTCAGGATCGGATCGTCACCTTGTTGAAACCGATCGAGGGGCTCCCATGGGGACCCATTGCTGAGCGGGCCAGCGAACTCATCCAGACCCATTTCGAGGGACTCGAACGAATCCAGCAGAATCGGTCGCGCCAGATGAACGAGGAAGAGAAGGAACTGTTCGTCGAGATCCAGAATTTGCTCAATGATGAAATGAACCCGATGGTGGCGGCGCATGGTGGATTCATCGAAGTGGTCGATGTGAAGGAGACTGACATCTTCGTTCACATGGGTGGAGGTTGTCAGGGTTGCGGAATGGCAGCGATGACCTTGCGCCAAGGAGTGGAAACTTTGATTCGCCAGAAGGTCCCCAGAGTGAAAAATATCCACGACTCCACCGATCACGCCGCTGGAGACAATCCCTTTTATGAGTGACGCCACCGGCGACCTTCCTCTGGACCCTGTTGCTCAGGATCTGGAGTGGTATCGGGTCTGCTCGGTGGGAGAGATCGAGGAGGAGAAGCCGTTCTTCGATACGGTCGGAGGTCGGAGCCTGATGGCGGTGCGCCAGGGGGCTCGAATCGCCGTCTTCGATGATCGTTGCCCACACCTGGGAGCGTCGATGATCGGTGCCACCGTGTTTGACGGTCAGGTCGAGTGTCCGCTACACGGAGCGTGCTTCGATGCCAGTAGCGGCTCGGTGCTCGATGGCCCCACAACGCAGGATCTGGCCTGTCACCCGATGCGAGTCTCCGATGCTGCACAGGTAGAGGTGGGGCTGCCTCGACCGGACCGATCCCCCTGATGGTGCCTGGATTGACAATTTTCTGCGATTACCGCTTCTTGCCTCATGCCATGAATGCTGGACACTGGCCTCGGTAAGCGAGCGAACGGTAAGCAAACGAAAGGCAAGGAGCCTCCATGATGCGATTGATTCTGTGGATTCCTCTACTTTTCTTGTTCCTCTCCGGGTGCATCGTAGTTCGGTCGGATGCGGCTCGGGTCGATCCCGAGAGTGGATCTTTTCTCATCGATCTCACCTCCGGTGGGGAGCAGCACCGGGATTCCGATGAGAACGAGGGGCACGGCGACGATGACGACGATGAAGACGATCAAGACGATGAAGATGACGATGACGATGAAGATGACGATGAAGATGAAGATGAAGATGAAGATGAAGATGAAGATGAAGAGGTCGATCAGAAGCGTGATGAGATCGAGAAGATGGAACGAGATCTTCACCAGTCAGAGATCAAGATGGAGATTTTCCAGTTGCAGTGGAGACTCTCCGAAGATGCCGCACAGCATCAGGCCGATGCCGATCGGCGTACACTGGATGAGGCGCGCAGAGACCAGGAGTTGTTCCACGAGTTTGGAGTGGCTGAGGAGAAACATGATGCGCACCAGTCCCTCGCCCGGGCAAAGAATCAACTGGAGGATGCCGAGGACGAACTGGAACAACTAACCGTTCTCTACGACGGCTCGGAACTGGAGGATGGAACGGCGGAAGTGGTTCTTTCCAGGGGTCGACGTGGACTCGAGCAGGCCAGGAACTCCCTGGAACAAGCTCAGAGAGATCATCATGTCGCTCTCGATATCGAACTTCCCAGAAAACTGGAAACCTTAGAGCGAACCGTCAAGGCGGCCCATCGCGCCATTGAACGAGGAGAAGTGGCGCGTCAGGTCGCCGAGATGGAGCATCAACTCGCTGAGCAGGAGCAGGACAGGGCTCTTGAAGAACTGCGTGAAAAGTTGGAGGAAGCTCATCGCGACCTGGAGGAGATGACCGGTGAAGTGGTCAAACCGAGGACCCTTGCCTGGAGGTTCTTCTGATGCAGCCGATCGTCATCGCGACGATTCTGAGCTGGCTCTCACTGGCCGGATCCATCGATCCTTTCGCCGTAGCCGATCCTGTCGCCGTAGCCGATCCGGTCGCAGGGGCCGAGTCGGACTGGAGGGCAGCAGCCACCACTGGATTGCACCAGGCCGTCACCTACTTGCTCGACCATCAGGAACCGGACGGAGCCTTTGGTCACTGGCGTGGCCCCATCGGTTCCGATGATTGGGGTTGGCCGGTTCCCGGCCAGCACTACGCCTGGCAGGTGGCGACCACCGCAATCACCTGCGTGACTCTGATGGATCTGGCGGAGGTGGTGCCGGAAGGTAGCGCCGAGAAGATCCGCAAGGCCATGCATCGTGGTCTCGATCACATCTGTGAGAATGGCCGTCGCAAGAGGATCCTCAACTGGGACACCGACAATGTCTGGGCCTATGTCTATTCGTTGGAGGCAGTGGCTCGAGCACTCGCCGAGGATCCGGCCGTAATCGGCAGCGAGCGCAGGGGGCGGCTGCGAAAACTGGGTGAAGATCTGATCGTGATACTGGAGCGGTATCAGAGCCCAGACGGTGGCTGGGCCTACTACGATGATACACCCATCACTCGCCGTCCCACCTGGGGGACTTCTTTTGTCACCGCATCGCTGTTGCTGATCTTCGAGCAATGTGAGGTGGTGGGGCTGGCGGTTCCCGACAAGATGCAGCAGCGGGGGTTGCGTGCTTTGCGTCGCTGCAGGCTTCCCAACGGGGCATACGACTACAATGTCTCGGTGATTCCCAGCCCAGAAGGTCTGACAGAGATCAATCAGATCAAGGGGTCCTTGTGTCGGATCCAGGTCGGAAATCTGGCGCTGAGGGTCTGTGGTGATGATGGAGAAGTGAGTTACGAGGACATCGTCACCGGGCTGGACCAGTTACTGGTGCGGCATCACAAGTTCGTGTCGCTCGCACGGGGTCGTCCCCATCCTCACGAGGCTTACTACGATAACAGCGGGTACTTCTTCTTCTACGGCCACTATTATGCCGGGGATCTGATCGGTCTCCTGCCGGCTGAGCTACGGTTGCAATGGTGGCCGAAACTGATCGAGAAGATCCTCGCGACCCAGGAGTCAGACGGTTCGATGTGGGACTATTCTTTTTTCTCGTACCATCGGATCTACGGCACAGCCTGGAGTGCATCGGTGATGGCGAAGGCTTTGAAGGAATCACCTCCGCAGAAACGCATCGAGGAAGAGCCGAGAAAACCACAGCGAGTCCGGTAGATCGAGGTCGCAGAAAAGGGCCGCCTCGCTCGCAGGTGAAATCGCTTCCAGCCGCCTCGTGACTCCAGCGAATCGATCCAAAGATTTCTAGGTGGAAAATTCGGATGAATAAAAAGGGTGCCGGGTCGAGGACCCGGCACCCTTTAAAATTCTAATCACGAACTACGGACGACTAGTTGTCGTCGCAGCACGGCTTGGAGCAGTCGTCTCCACAGGCTTTCTTGGCAGCGGCGGCAGCAGCGGGGCAACCTCCACAGTCGGAGGGGGCGGCCTTGGAGCAAGTGGTGGCAGCACTGCAACCGGGCTCAGCGTTGGCCTTGACCGGAGCAAAGTTACTACAGCCGGCCAGAGCCAAGCTTCCAAATACGACGAAGGCGAGGGCGAACTTACGCATGATGAGGTCCTTTCAGAGTGACCATTGATCTGTTTCTCTTTACGAATCTACCCTTTGAGACTCACAGTGCGACTCATTTCGGGGGACTGTGGTGACCACAGGCTTCGATCCGATCCTATAGTGTACCCAAATTTTGGGGAAAATCGTCAACTTGGGGACGATCGCTCAGCGGTGGAAGTTCCCGCTTTCATGGAATTTCCATGAAGACTCTTAAATCCTTAATATTGTTGAGTTTACGAGATCAACTGGAACCCAGGATTCGGATCCGCCGTTCCTTTCGGAGAGGGTCTTCTGCATCCGAACTGGAGTGGGTCGAGAAGAAAGACGAATAGGCGAAGTGGCAGATGCCCTGGCAGCCGAGGCGAAGCGCCAGTTTCTGCTGCTGGAGGGTCACCTCGGGGTCCGGATGCAGGTAAGTGCCCAGACCCATCAGCACCGGATAGCCACGAGCCTGATGCAAGCACTCCTGTACCCGCTCCTCGAAGCGGGGGACTTCCCGGTCGTACTGCATCGGGAACACCGCATCGATCAAGCCGAGGCGAAGCCAGCGGGGCCAGTCCTGACGCACCCGTTGATAGGCGATCTCCGGGGTGCGGTAGACCGCTGCAGTGAGCAGGGCTCGACGATCCGCCAATTTCACCGCAACCCTGATTTCCCGCACCATCTCGGTGACCTGATCGCGTCGCCAGCGATCCCAGGCTTCCGAGTCCTGTTCCGGGTCGGCCACTCCTGTCTGTCGAGTAAATCGTGCGAGGCTCTGCGGATCGCGCGGGTAGTCGATCTCCACTCCAGATTCGAGGAACCGGATGTAGTCGAGGTGAATCCCCGCGACCGGATATTTTTCGACGATTTCCGAGCAGATGTCTGCCACGTGCTTCCGCACCCTGGGTAAGCACGGATTCAGCGCCACGTAGTAATTTGGTTGTAACGGTTGGCGTTTTTGTTGTGAATCGTGAAGAAACCAGTCGGGGTGTGCATTCCAGTGCTGGGGAGGAGTCGTTTCTGGCGGTGGCGTATCGCCACGCCATCCCGGGACCGCATTGATCCATGCATGGATGGCCAGGCCGTGTCGAGCGGCTTCCTGGCAAGCGATGGCCAGCGGATCGAAACCAGGATCAGTGTGATTGAATTCCTCAGCCCACGGCTCCAGTTGGGAACGATAGAAGACGGTTCCGTTGCCGCGTACCTGAAAGATCACCGTATCGAACCCACCATCCGCCACGTTCTGGATGCACTGTTCCACATCATCTTGAGTCTTGTAATCCCAGCGGGTGACCCAGATGGCCTGTTGGATCGGCACTACCGGAGGCTGGCTGCAGCCTCCCACCAGGATCACCAGGGATGCGATCACCGCTGCGATGATCGCCGAGCGGCGGGTACTGATCCGTCTCTGAAACCGGGCTTCTGGCATCCGATTCATCCTCTCTTTCGAATTACTTCTCTTCGAATGACGTCTCTTCGAATGACTGTGGCAGGAACACCTCAAAGTGGCGCGCCAGTACCTCGAGGTCGATGGCCTGAGGATTTCCGACGATATCCCCGTCGACCAGAAAAGGTCCGGCTGGCTGCTCGATGCGTATCTTCTCGTCTTGCCTGTAGGTGAGGTCGGGACACGCTTCGAGATGGGTGCCTCTGGAGATCTTCGGGAATAACTTCATCGCGGACCAGGGAGTGAGGGAGGGGATCAGGCACTGGTCCAGTAATCCATCGTCGAGCAGCGCATTCGGGCATGGCCGAAATCCACCTCCGATGGTCCCCTCATTGCCCAGAAACAGTGCCATTCCAGCGGCTTCCCAGGAGCGGTCATGAGTCTTGAATTTCCATTCGATCGGAGCGGTGTGACGGCTGAAGAGGGTGATGATGGCAAGAATCCTGTAGAAGAAATCTCCCAGCCAGCGGATCGGATGGTGGATCACGGGTTGTCGTCGTAACCGATCAAATCTTCTCGCCACCACGGCAGGGAATCCCAGTGCGGCGACCTGCAACATCCATCCTGTCGAACCATCATCGAGGGTGTAGTGCACCGCGTCGATCTTGCGAGTGGTCGTGGAATCGAGTGCCAGTGCAATCGACCGGGCAGGAGTGGTGGGGATACCCAGACCGCGCGCCAGATTATTTCCAGTTCCTGCCGGAATGATCGCTGCCGGTGCCTCGACCGCTACTTGTGCGAGCCACCTCAGCGCCAGGTTGACCGTGCCATCGCCACCGACGATGAAGATACGATCGACGGGACCAGGATCCTCGGGTGTAGAGGTCACTTCACACCAGGTCATTCGGGGTGCTGGATCGAGAGAAGAAACGGTATCCTCGAGCTCCTTTCGAACCTCGGAGGCTCGTCTCGACCCTGGATTGGTCAACACCAGAAGAGAACCGATGCGATCGGATGATCGTTTTTTCATCGTCACTCGATGGTCTGGCCAGGTTCGATGTCGATCACCTCGATGGGTAAGTTGCCGATCGCTTCCCGCAATTGCTCGGGAGTCCCATGGAGTGCCGGGGAACTGCCGTAGTGCATCGGAATCACCATCTGGACCCCGAGCAGATGGGCCGCCTTGGCCGCTTCCCTGGGGCCCATGGTGTAAACGTCTCCGATGGGCAAGATCGCCATCGACGGCGAGTACAATTCGGCGATCAACGCCATGTCACCAAATACCGAGGTGTCTCCGGCGTAGAAGAAGCGAAATTCGTTCTCCGTCTCCACCACAAATCCGCACGCTTCACCGGCATATCGATACTCGTCATCGATGATCACACCCGAAGAGTGTCGGGCATCGGTCATGGTGACCTGAAGTCCGCACACCTCGACAGTGCCACCCTTGTTCATCTCGATCACCTGGTCATCTTCGAGGCCGAGCTTTCTCAGCCAGTGTGCCAGTTCGACATTACACACGACGCGAGAAAGCTGCTTCTTGGCCTGTGGAACGACACTGTTGAAGTGATCCCAGTGTCCATGAGTCAGCAAGATCAGGTCGACTTGCTCGAACTCCTTACAATCGTCAGGGCAACTGGGGTTTTCCAGCCATGGATCGATGAGAATGTTGCGGCCGGAAGGTGTTCCAACCAAAAACGATGCATGGCCGAGCCAGCGAAATGTCGTTTCCTTGCCTAAATAGGTCACTCCAACTCCCTTCTTCGGACGGGTGTCATCGTCAGGCTATCGAGTCTGTTGACAAGCAGCGAGTAACTCTCGACCACAATCTTCGATCTGTGACCAATTTTGTTTCTCGATGGCCACGGGGTTGAAGAGAGGTGCGACAAACCCGATGGCATGTGCGCCGGCGGACAGAAATTCAGCGGCATTATGCAAGTTCACTCCGCTGGTGGGAATGATCTTGAGGAACGGAAGTGGACCCAGAACCGCCTGCACCCATTGGGGTCCACCGGCCGGGCCCGGGAACAACTTGACCAGCGGAGCGCCCGCCTGGTGAGCGGCCAGCATCTCGGTCGGGGTGCTGCACCCCGGGATGATGGCGACCCCCAGTTCGGCGGCGGTCTCGACCACCTGGACATCGAGTACTGGAGAAACGAGAAAACGAGCACCGGCCGAGACCGCATCCCGCGCCTGCTTCGGAGTCAGGATCGTGCCCGCCCCGACCGTCACATCCGGATATTGGCAGGCGATGGTCTCGATGTGCTGAAGTGCCCCGGGAATCGTCAGGGTGAACTCGCAGATACGAAATCCAGCGGAGATGGCGGATTTCATCGCATCGACAGCAAGATCTCCGTAGGGAGTTCTCAATATGGCACTGGCACGAGCGGCACCCAGTTTGTCGACAAATGAATCGGGACTGAGTTGCGCACTGGACAATCGGCCTCCTGATTCTTCGATGGTATTTGTTCTCACTGCGGGCATGATGTGGGGCAAACCCTTTCAGTACAACCATTGCTCGTAAGGAGGACTACATTGTTTGGAACTACATTGTCTGGAGCTGAAGTCAGCACCTTGGTGCATGTGATCGTCGCTTTTTTCATCGCAGGGACCCTACTCTTCCAGTGGCGTGCGATTCATCCGGCGGTCTCGGCAGCGGCCGATTCTGAGAAGCTCCGTGAGGCGATTCGCGGTCGTTGGGCTCCGATGATGCACATCGGAATGGTCCTGTTGATCGGTACCGGAGTGTATCAATTGATGGTCCTGGGAATGCCCAAGGCGGATCTACAGAAGTCATCCGAAGCCGCAGGTCTCTCCTATCACATGCTGTTTGGTATCAAGTTTCTGCTGGCGTTGATGATCCTATTCATCGGCAATGCGATGGTCGGGAAATCCGCTGCTCTGGCCTCGATTCGTGAGAAGGCACCGATGTGGTTGGGCCTGGCATGTGCCATGGTGATCGCAGTCATCGTGATCTCTCGTCACCTCGCAGGGATGCCCGACGGAGTGTAGGATGCTTGCAACGGGGAACGAAGGTACAGGGAGTTCTTTCATGAATCTCATCTTCTGCCAGATCACGAGTCCCCTGGCCCGGTTCCCGAGCGAGTGCCAGCGAACCCGCTGGAGCAGGGGATTGTGGTTGGGACTGTGGCTGGTGATCTTCACCACGATGGGACCCACTCCCGTCGCAGCACTTATGAAGCCGATGCTGAAGCCGATGCTGAAGCCGATGTTGACGCCGATGTTGACGCCGATGTTGACGCCGCTGCTGCAGGAGCCAGCGCCTGCGGATGATGTGGTGGACCCGTTGGACCCGTTGGACCCGTTGGATCCGTTGGATCCGTTAGACTCGCCTGAAGAACCGATCCAGGGACCCGAAAAAGACGCGCTCGATCAATTGAATCGGTCGGTCGAGCGACTCGGTTCGCTGCCGCGGCAGGCGAAGGCACGCACCGAGCGATTGCTCGAACTGGAGGAGCAGTTCGAGCAGATCCGTCAGCAATGGCCCGAGACTGCCGCAGCGCGTCAGGCTCTGGCGTACCGCTCCGAGTGCCAGCGGCGGCTCGGTCGAACTCGTCCTGCCCGCGAAGGGTATCAGCAATACCTGAACCTCGATGACGGTGCAGACACGATGGCGGTGGCACTCCACGGGCTGGGGCATTGCCTCGAGGAATCGTTCGACTGGGCTGGCGCGCAGGCTCACTTTGACCAGGTTCCGGTGAAGTTTCCCGAGCACGAGCTGGTGCCAGAGTGCCTCTATGATGGCGGATTCTGTCTGCGCGAGCAGGGCAAGTATGACCAGGCTCGCTCGACCTGGAATCGGCTCATCACTCGATTCCCCAGGGAGGGGGCGGCGCGCAAGGCGCGGGACCGGCTGGCGACCCTTCGTCCACCGCGAGAACGGATGCTTCAGGTGGTGAGGGACTGGGAGCGGGAACTGGCTCGCTGGAGTGCGCTTCCTTATGCGGAGAAAAGCAAGGGCGTCAAGGATCTCGAAAAGGTACTGGCTGAGGCGGGGGATTGTCGTTGTCGCGAATCGGAGCGATTTCTGCGCCAGTTGCTCGGTCATCCAGATAAGAACATCCAGGCGATCGCGGCGGTACCGCTGCTAGCGGTGGGAGATCATGAGGCCGCACGGCTGGTGCTGAAGCATCTGCCATCGCTGACCTCGCTCGGCCGCCGCCAGGTGCTCGACGCGTTGCGGCCACGGCATCTGCAGAAAGTCTCACTGACACCACTGGAGCGCTGGGCCAAGGGATCGCAAGTGGCAGTGGCTTCCGCTGCCATCGATCTCCTCGGAAGGATCGGGAGTCGTGAGGCGACCCGGATGATGGTGGGATTCATCCCTGAAGGGACCGATCCCGAGAAGATGCCGCAGAAGCAGCGAAGGAAGTTTGATCAACTTCTCCGCTCGCTTCGTTCGGTGCGTGATCCCAAGGCGTTGAAGTGGTTGAGTGACAAGAACCTGGATGCAGATCGGGCCCCTTTGCTGGCTCGATATGCAGCGGCCGATGTGCTCGGTAGAGCCCACTACCTGCCGGCAGAGCCGATTCTTGCAGGATTGCTGATGCATCCATCTCCAGTATTGAGGAGAGCTGCAGTGAGAGCTCTGGCGCAACTGGGCTCCTCCTCATCGGTGGAGGAGATCATCCTGGCTTCGAGGAAGTTGAGACGCGACATCGAGTTCCAGCGGGAAGCGGTGAGGGCACTGATTCGACTCGACCCGACCGAGGCGCAGGAGATGCTACTGGCCCTCGGAAACAGCAAGGATGTCTCGCTTCGCACCCTCGTCATCTCCGCACTTGGCAAGGTCTCCAGCGAGGTGAGCCTGGTGCGCCGCATCGAAGCGCTGGTCGATCCCGCCTGGCAGGTTCGATCCGCAGCTTTGCGCTCTCTCGGCAAGGAGCGCGATGCGCGTCTGATCGATGCCCTGCTCGATGCGATGGAACGGGAGAAGGGTGCGCTGTTACCGCAAGTGGTGGCGTGTCTGATTGCGGCGACCGGTGCAGACCTGGGTCCAGAGGTGGCCGATTGGCGCAAGTACTGGGAACGAGAACGAGATCGCTATGACCCGGTCGATATCGCACGTCGTGAGGCGGAGAAAGAAGGCGGGCAAACCTATGTCCGGAAGGCCGATCCTGACGCGGCTCGTACTCCCTCCTATTTCGGAGTCGAGATTGTCAGCCGCCGCATCGCATTCGTGATCGATTGCTCCGGTAGCATGAGCGCGTCGGTAACGGTTCCGCGGGAGGGTGGGGGATCGGACACGATGGAGAGAATCGCCCTGGCCAAGGATGAGTTGCTCACCGCAGTGGAGAAACTGCGACCCGGTACCTTCTTCAACCTGGTTCGATTCAGCAACAATCCAGTCAATCTCCATCCCAAACCGGTCAGGTTGTCGAAGAAATCGGTGAAGAGTGCCAAGCAATTCGTACTCGGGCTGCAGCCAGGAGGGGGTACCAACATCTATGATTCCCTCGCCGAGGTGCTGAAGGCCGGTGAGGTGGATACCATCTTCTTCCTCTCCGATGGGGCTCCCAGCATGGGTACCTTCATCGACACGGAGCGAATCCTCGAGGAGATCCTGCGCCTCAATGAGGAGAGCCAGGTGACGATTCACACCATCTCGGTCGGATTCACCTCGACCTTCATGGAGCAACTGGCCGAGCAGAACCGGGGCAGTTACATCGTCGCCGGACGCTGAAGGACCGCAAAGATCTGCAATACTCCTAAAGATTTACCCTCATCGAGTCGATGGTGGAGGCATGGGAATGTTCCGTGCCGTTCAACTGGATGAGGATCCTCGATGACCCCCGATTTCGACTGGCTTTGGCTGATTCCGGTGTTCTCGCTGCTGATCTTGCTGTGGCAGAAGCGTCGCCTTCAGGGGGCGGTGCCTCAGGAATCGAAGAAGGGGACCGTTCCCGGCTTCGATACCGCCAAGGTCGTCGATGGTTTACTCGCTCGTGGGATCGAGGGGCCTGAAACCAGGCTACTGGTGAGATTGCTGGAACTGTCGGCGGAGAAAGAGCCTGATCGCTTGCTCAACTCACGCTTTGCCTTCGAGCATGCTCTTCGTCTCGCTCTCGGACAGGATCCAGCTTTGATGAGGGATCTCGAGATGAGAAGAGCCCTCGATCGAATCCGGGTTCGCCGCGGCTGGGAAGTGCCCAGTTCCAATTCACAGGGGGTGTCATTGCCCTTCGATGAAGAAGAGTTACTGGTTCAGGGGCCGGACGGAATTCTGTTACGAACCATCACCATTCATTGCGATGCTCATAGCATTGCGGTTCGCGTCGTCGAGCATTCAGACCCGACGCAGACAGACCTTTCATGGCAGATGGGAGATGATCTCGAAGTTGTCTTCTTCCGCCAGCATCTGGGAGGCCTCCACTTCGAAACCCGTTTACAGGAGAAAAGAGAACTGGGCGAGTGGTTCCTCTTCTTCGAAACTCCTGAGCGAATCAGGGTCGAGCAACGGCGTCGTTTCGCTCGCATCCCCATCGATGCTCCGATCCGATTTCTCCATCTTCCGCTGGGGAAGGACGCATACCACGATCCAGATCGTGAGATCCTTCATCAGGCTCAACTGGTCGATCTGGGGACCGGTGGTCTGGCGATCGATACCGATGCCGACCTGGAGAAGGGTGACCTGCTGGTGATTCGCGGGGTTCCCTCCCTCGAAGCGAAGGACATCACTGGACGGGTGGTGGAGGAAGTGCCCATCGGAGAGGATCCGGAAGGTGGGGTCGGAGTCAAATTTGTCGGACTCTCTGCTACCGATCGGGATCGAATCGCATCCCTTGTCTTCGCCACCCGGATCGAGTCCTCGGATGTGGGATTTTACTTCGATCGAGAAGGAGATGTCTCCCAGGCCGCGCTCGGTTCCGAGGGCCAGGTCTAACTGTCGGTTGAACTCTCGGGATCGTGTCAGGGCCGTGGCAGCCTCTGGCGATAGACCGTCTCCGAACGATCGACCCGTCCCGGGTGGGGCAGTGTCTCGTCGGCATGACCGAGCACCACCAGCACTGCAATCCCGATCTCATCTCGGTCGCTGGCGCCGATCACTTCCTTGACGGCGTTTTCACGCCAGCCGTTCATGAAGGTGGTCTGGAGACCCAGAGAGGTCGCCGCCAGCACGCAATGAGTGGCGGCGATCATCGCATCCTTGATGGCGTACTCTCGCAGCCGTCCCATCGCCGACAGTGCATTCTGTCCGCCGGGAATCGCCTGACGTGCGATATCGCAGTACTGCGGAGGCCAGGCTCCACGCTCTTGAGCCTGCTCGATGATCGGCTCCATATCCTTTTCCCATGCGCCCTGGTCGATGGCGAAGACGATGGTGACGGGCGCTTCTAGCACCTGCCGCTGGCTGAAGCATGCTTGATGCAAGCGGGCTCTTGAATCCGCATCATCGATCACCACGATGCGCCACGGCTGAAGATTCCAGGAAGATGGAGCTTCGGTGGTGAGGTGCAGGATCTGGTCGAGAATCTCGGGGTCGATCGGATCGGAGCGGAAGTCCTTGGTCGAGCGTCTCGCCGAGATGGCCGAGGCCACATCCAGCGGCAGATGACTGTGGGAGTCTGACACTTGGTTCCTACTTCCTCTCGAGCAACGTGACCACGGAAGTTCGGTCGTCTCCACCCATGTTGGCACAGAGTCCTCGCTCGGGAGCCGTGGCGACCTGGTAGTCGCCGCAAAGGCCGTTCATCTGGCGGTAGATCTCGAAGATCTGTTTCACTCCGGTAGCGCCCACTGGGTGGCCAAACGCCATCAGCCCTCCCCCGCTATTGACGGGAAGGGATCCCTCGAGAGAAGTGACTCCGTCAGCGGCGATCTTCATCCCTTCTCCCTCCTGACAAAATCCCAGCGCTTCGCAGATCAACGCTTCGGTGATACTGAAGCAGTCGTGAACCTCGGCGATCTGGATGTCAGTGGCATCCCAGCCGGTCGCGGAATAACAGCGACTGGCAGCGGCTGCAGTCACATCCATCTGGGTGTAGTCGGGGACGGCACCGAGTGGACCACAGGCGACGGAACAGGCCGTGATCTGTACTGCGCGGTCGGCACCTTTGCCGAGCTTTTCGAGACCTTCATCGGAGCACAGGATCACTGCGCAAGCTCCGTCAGATACTTGCGAGCAGTCGCTGAGCCGCAGCCAAGGATTCAGTTCCTCGTTGGCGAGGAAGCACGGATTACTTTCGGAGGAGCCCGCGGCCTGGGTTTCGGTCATGGTGACCGTCCTCATGTGGGCATTGGGATTGCGGTTGCCATTGGCGTACGCCTTGACAACGATCGGCGCCAGTTGGTCGGGTGTGACCCCATGGCGCTGGCAGTAGGCCATGGTTCTTCGGGCAAACATCGCAGGGAAAGTGAACTCGTCGATGCCTCGTTCCTTCTCATAGTGCGAGGCACGGGCGAGGAAATCCGCACCGACCTTGGCATTGTGGGTGGTCTGCACCTCGGCTCCCACCACCAGTACCAGATCCGCTCCAGCCTGGATCGCATCGACGCCAGCGGCGATGCCCAGCCCTCCCGACGCACACGCTCCTTCGACCCGGGTAAAGGGTGTGTGGAGAAAGCCTTCAGAAGCGGCGGCGGTCATCGCACCGAGATGGCCCTGATTCGAGAACAATTCTCCGACGAAGTTACCGACGTATCCACGGTCGATGAGTGCCGGATCGATGTCGACATCGGCACACGCTCCAAGGGCGACGCGGTGGAGCAGTTGTTCCAGGGTCGGATTTTCCTTGTGACCAAAATCTGGGTGCTTCTTCCAGATGAAATCCGGATGAAACTTGCCGATGAATGGGGTGATGGATCCCCCTGCGATGGTGACCCTGCGAGTTGGTTTCAAGTGGCCTCCTGTCAGAGACGGGCTCGTCGTTCGAGTTCGATGACGGGTTGCGGATCTGCGACTGGAATCATCCAGGCGGGAATCCAGAGCGATTCTTCCTCGATCCAGCCTTGCTCCAGTAATCTCCTGCGAATGTCTGGCAGGTGTGCGGCTCCGTAGAAGATGGCGATTCTTCGCCATCCTTCCGGAAGTGAATCCAGAAACACCTGCCACAGGTGATCATTACGGATGCCGAGGATCAGGTCTTGCGGTTTTTCGATATCTTTGACCCCCAGCAGGGCCATCTGTCCCACCGAATTGGCGAGCATCTTGGCCATCACCCAGCGCACTCGATTGACCGTCTGATCATCCTGAGAAGAGAGGGCCGCCTGCAAGCCGAAGCCATCGAGCATGGCAGGAGCGAGTCCTGTGAACAACGCATCGGGGTCGATGTGGAACAGGCCATTGACCTTCAATGCCGTGTCGAACGCACGTGAGGTCAGATCTGCGTGGCGCAGATTACCGCGGGTGTAATCGATCTGACTCATCTGGTGTTCCAGCTGAAGGATGTCCTGCATCGACTGCTGCAAGGTGGAGATGAAGCGGAGACTGTTATTTTTGCGAGAGCCGGAAGGAGGCGACTCATCGTCATCTTCTGGAGAGCCGGGTGCCGGGCCACCGACCATCTCGTAGAGCACCAGGTCGTGCTGGTCCAGTTCCTGCTGAATCCGCTGAAAGTAGTTCGATTCTCCGATGTGCACTGCGCCGACCAGACTCACCAGTTGGCCCGTCTGAGGATTTCGATAACGGGTCACCGAGGTCTGCAACTGGGCGCTGCTACTGCCGGAACGAAAGAATCGGATGAAGTCTTGGACCGGATCCGCTGCGAAGAGAGGTGCAGGACCCAGAGAACTGAACCCCAGCAGCAGCCACGCCAGCATGGAAACCCGAACATCACCCAAACATTTTTTTACGTAGGATCGAGTTTTCAAGAGTTAACTCCTTCAGTAACAGACATTTATGTTGAAAATTGGGGCATCCCGGAATCCCTTGATGTTAGGGTTTTGTTCGGCGAAGATCTCCCTAACAATGCTGGGTTGCCGACCGCAGTGGAAGGACCAGAACTCCAGCAGCAGAAACAGGCTCCCGCAGGCTGTGGACTCGAGAGCAGTCGAACAGTCGAACAGCGAACAGCGAACAGCGAACAGCGAACAGCGAACAGCGAACAGCGAACAGCGAACAGCGAACAGCGAACAGTGCGGCACGATCGGAACGACAACATGATACTTCGACCGTGCGGAACCGCTAGCAGGCAGATCTGGCTGATCAGGCAGATCGAGCAGGACGAGCAGATCGAGCAGGACGGGCAAGAGAACTGGAGACCCGGACAAACCTGGAGACTTGCGATCCTCTAATTTTGGAGCCAGAGATGCAGATGAAAAAGACTCAGCCACGGTCAACACAGCCACGGTCAACACAGCCGCGGTCTTTACCGCCGCGGTCTTTACCGCCGCGGTCTTTACCGCCGCAGTCTTTACCGCCGCGGTCTTTACCGCCGCAGTCTTTACCGCCGCAGTCTTTACCGCCGCAGTCTTTACCGCCGCAGTCTTTACCGCCGCAGTTGTCACCGCCGCAGTTGTCACAAGCGGCCGATACGACCGCCACCGCACGATCGAACACGATGCAGACCCTGATGTCCGGAACGCCTGGTGGGGCCCCTCGTATCGATTGCCAGCTGGAGATCTTCCCTCTCCAGCCCGGATCCAATCCGGCGCAATCGGAGGGAGACCCCCGGCGTCCGGGCTCTTCTGATCGGCAACGCAGAGCCCGGTCAGGCTCGCTGTCGCCTCGTGGAGCCGGTACATCGGTGGATCCTCGGGTGGACCCACTCGTATCGAACACTCCGAAGCTTCCCACCTTTCCGTCTCTCTGGTGCGTCGCTCACCAGGCCTGGGCCGCAGTCGACCGGAGGCGTGCTCGTCGCCGGGGGATTGCTGCCACCCACAGTTCACAGCAGTGTGCCAGGCAACAGGGAAGTGCCAGCGTGTTGCAGCCCGATGCCCTGAACCCCCGGGAAGGACGGCACATCTGGTCGCCGATCGCCTCACTCATCGGGGAGCGTCAGGTCAAAGATGATGGGACGCAGATCGATGGCGATCGACTGACCCGCTTCGAACTGGTTCTGGCGGCGATCGGAGTTCCGGCGACAGCACTTCTGTTCTTCTGTGTGCTCTAGCGAGATGATCTGGTGCGGCATCGATCTTTTGCAAGAGAAGTCATTGGCGAGAAGCGTCAGAGCTGGAATCAGTCAGACTGAGATCGGAAGGGAAGCGTAAACCGTGTACTACACCAACAAGCAGCTGGAAATCATGGAGTTCTTACAACAGTTCCGGAGCCACCGGCAACTCTCTCCGACCCTCGAGGAGATGGCCGAGAACTTCCATGTTTCGCGGGTGACGATTCATGAACACATCAAGGAGTTGGCGCGTAAGGGAGCACTTCAAAGTGTTCCGTACAAGGCCCGGTCCATCGAGGTTCTTGACCCACAATTCGTCGATGAACCGGTTCGCCGCATGGAGCAGGAAAGCGGTCTGCCGCGAGTTCCGGTCGAGATTCTGGGACGGATTGCTGCCGGAGAACCGATCGAGGCGGTCGAAGCGCCGGAGCGAGTCGACCTGGCCGATTTGTTACCGATGGGGCGCGACCACTACGCCCTGCGGGTGCGCGGGACATCGATGATCGATGATGGAATTCACGATGGAGACATGGTGCTGGTCGAGCGTAGAGAGGTGGCAGACGATGGTGAACTGGTGGTGGCGATCCTCGAGAAAGAGGGGATCGAGGGGGCGACCCTGAAGAAGTTCTTCCATCACTCAGGAGAGGATGGAAAGAAGCAATTTCGCCTCCAACCCGCCAATGAGGAATTGGAGCCGATCATCGTCGACGAACTGGAGATCCGAGGCGTCGTGGTAGGGGTGGTGCGTCGATACCCTCGTTGGGCTGAATAGCCTCCCGCGTCTTCTGCGTCTTCTGCGGCCTCTGCCAGCACACGCTGGGACTGTGGATCCTTCGAGACTATTCTCCGGCCAACATCTGGATTCTGGCCACCGCTGGATTCTGCCCACCTTTAGATTCTGCCCACCACTGGAGTCGTCGGCGATCCAGAGTCTCACTTTCGTAGCAGTCCCGGTTTGCTGCGGTTTCCGGGCCTCAGTCTGCAGGTTTGGGTGACCCCTTGGGCTGCTTGATGTACCCTGAATCGAGACTCACGACCGACGAAGGAGAGCCAGGGGTTTGCGGACGCAACCCGGATTGCGCTCCATCGCCAGGTACCGGTGCTTC
>Ga0209089_10000583_pt1 | contig 33250 bp, 37 predicted proteins | sample ArcticOcean_MG_C_FD_187431 | JGI IMG/M metagenome (GOLD analysis project Ga0209089, IMG submission 187431) | Marine microbial communities from western Arctic Ocean - ArcticOcean_MG_CB2_150 (SPAdes) (version 2) | ecosystem: Environmental > Aquatic > Marine > Oceanic | place: Arctic Ocean: Canada...
TGACAAGCAAAATTCTAGTTACAAGACTATAGACTTCAGTAAGGAGGTCGAAGGTTCTCTAAGCTGATTTAGATAATAAATCGTTATATTTTATTTTTGTGTTATCTTTATCATAAATGAGGAAATTATTTTTTTCATCTATTGAGCTTTCAGTGACTATTATTTTTGCAAGTAATTTTTTACCAGGTAACTCATACATTGCATCAATTAATGTTTCTTCTAGTATAGATTTTAGTCCTCTTGCTCCAGTACCTCTTTGAATTGCAAGTTTAGCTATTTTTAGCAATGCGTTTTTTTCGAATTCTAATTTCAAATCATCCATTGAAAAAAGAGTTTTATATTGCTCAACAAGTGAATTTTTAGGTTGTGTTAGGATATCATATAAATGATCTTCACTTAATTCATGTAATTGTGCGATGACTGGTAATCTTCCAACAAATTCTGGGATAAACCCAAACGCTAAAAGATCTTCGTTACTTGCAATATGATCAGTTTTTTCAGATTCCTCTGTATTATCTGATTGGAATCCAATAGATTGGAAGTTTGTTTGAACTCTTTTGCTAACGATATCTTCTATCCCTTCAAAAGCTCCACCTACAATAAATAGGATATTATGTGTATTAATTTGCAAGAATTCTTGATCAGGATGTTTACGTCCGCCCTTAGGAGGAACATTAGAAGTTGTTCCTTCAATTATTTTTAATAATGCTTGCTGCACTCCTTCACCAGAAACGTCTCTAGTTAATGAAGGGTTTGCAGATTTCCTTGTTATTTTGTCAATCTCGTCAATATATATTATTCCTTTCTCAGCTTTTTGAATATCGAAATCTGCTGCTTGAATCAATCTAAGCAAGATGTTTTCAACATCCTCACCAACATACCCTGCTTCAGTTAATGATGTTGCATCTACTATTGCAAAGGGGACATCTAGAATTTTAGCTAAAGATTGTGCTAACAAGGTTTTCCCTGATCCTGGAGGGCCAATAAGTGCTATATTAGATTTTTCAATTGAAATATCTGATTTGGAAATTTTATGGGTATTAACTCTTTTATAATGATTGTACACAGAAACGCTTAAGATTTTTTTTGCTGTGTCTTGCCCAATAATAAATTTATCTAATTCAGATTTTATGGAAATTGGGTAGCTTATTTCATTAAGAAATTCTTCATTAGTATATTTGCTTATTTCTTTGGTTTTCGAATTTGAAAGCATGTCAGAGCAAAGTTTCACACATTGGTCACAAATAAAAACTTTTTCTGGACCTGCTATGAGTCTATTAACCTGTGTTTGGGTTTTTTTACAAAAAGAACAAACGTATTTATTAGTATTATTATCCAAAATATCCTCGGGTTAGTTATTATTTAAAACTTCGTCGATTAGTCCATAATCTTTAGCTTGTTCAGCAGTAAGGTAATAATCTCTATCAGTATCTTTTGCTATTTTTTCATAAGGTTGTCCGGTTGAGTCAGAAATCATTTGTCTTACTTTATCATTTAGTCGAAGCATTTCTCGTGCAGCTATTTCCACATCTGACGTTTGTCCTTGTGCCCCACCTAATGCTTGATGCATATGGATTGTTGAATTTGGAAGGGCATATCTTTTACCTTTTGTGCCTGAAGTAAGTAATACAGTTGCCATGCTTGCTGCAAGCCCTACACAAATTGTAGATACAGGAGGGCGAATTAGATTCATAGTATCTAATATTGCAAACCCAGCATTTATAACTCCTCCAGGAGAATTGATGTAAATACTTATGTCTCTTACAGGATCCTCTCTATCTAAATACAATAATTGAGCGACTAATAAATTAGCAACTTGATCATTAATTGGAGTACCTAAGAATATAATTCTTTCTTTCAATAAAAGAGAATATATATCAAATGCCCTTTCACCCTTTGCGCCACTTTCAATAACCATAGGTATAATATTTTTAGGATCTTGTATCATGTTTTTTCCTTATTTTTAAGATAGGTTTGTAATTTTCTTATAAATTTTATTCTTATTCAATGTTTTTCAAGGTTAGTTCAAATAAAAATTTCGAAGCTTTTTCTAGTTTCAATCTATACTCTGATTCTGCTCTTAATTCGTCTTTTGAAAGTTGAGTTCCTTGGCTATTTGTTGATTTTTGATTTACTAATAGTTGAACTGTATCAACAATTTCTTTGTCTGTAGGTTCAATATTGTTTTGTTTACATACTTCCAATAATAGAAATGTTCTATTTAATTTTGAAATAGTATCAGTATTTATCGCGGTTTTTGTTTCATCTAAATTTTGGTTATTTTTATTTAGATATTCTTCAAGAGACATTTTGAATTGTTTGGATAAATTTTCAAGATTTTGAATTTCCGACTCCGTTTCTCTTTCGATAATTAGAGGGGGAATTTCTATTTTTGATATTTCTACTAATTGACTAATAGAATTATTTGTATATTCGGTTTCAGTTTGTTGTTTGTGGGTTTCTTCCAAACTAGTTTGGATTTTCTTTCTTAATGTAGCCATTGTTTTGATCTCATTGTTAGATACCATTTTTGCGAATTCAGCATTAAGTTTTGGAGTATTTGGACTTTTAACAGAATTGATCGTTAAATCAAACAGTCCTTTTTTATCAGCAAGTTCTTCAGAAGGGTGTGTTTTTGAAATTTTCAATTCGACAGAATTGTTATCTCCAGATTTTTGCCCAATTAAGTTTTTGATTAACCCAGGGGCAAACTCATCATTCTGTTCTTCAAGAACTATATCTGTATTAGGTTGGTTGAGTACTTCGGTTTCTTTTATTTTGATTATAATATTTATATTTACAAGATCACCTGCTTTAGATTTTTTTTCCACAGGATTCCATGTTGTAAATTGTTTTTGAAGATTTGCAATTTGCTCATCTATTAATTTATCAAAATCTGGATCTGATATTTTGTCGAGTTTGATTTTACTTATATCTCCTATCTCAATTTTGGGTTGTAATGGTAGAGTGATTTTAAATTTGATTGGACTAAAGTTGATCAGTTCTATTTTAGGAGTCATATATGATTCTAATTCAGATTCTTTTATGGCTTCTGAAGTTTTGTCAGATATTAAATCTTCCATTGCTTCGGATAATAGAGATTCCTTTCCGTACTGAGATTCAATGATGCCATAAGGCGCTTTCCCTTTTCTAAATCCAGGGATATTGATTTTTTTGACAAGTTTTTTATATCCGATTTTATAATAAGGAGCTACGTCTGATTCGTCTAAATCTACATCTAGTATTATTTGTCTTTCTTTTTCTTTACTTTGTTTAAATTTCATTGTTTTACATACTTTTAAATTTGATTATTCTACATATTATAAATCAAAATCCTTATATTTCTAAGGTGTATAAACTAATCGATTGGTATAAACTTAAGATTATATAAGAGAGTTCTTAAATAATTATGATTTCTTTAAAAGATTATATAAATCAAAATTCTGCCAATTCTGATCAAGATAAAGCAATATTTGAAATAATTGATAAAATATCTGATGGCGTGATTCAAATATCAAAACTCCTTTATGGAATTAACTCGCTTGATTTGTTTGGGAAATATGGAGGGGAAAATATACACGGAGAAGAAGTGGAAAAATTAGATTTGATTGCTACTGACATCTTTCTTGAGAATTTTATTCAGACAGAATATATTTCAGCTGTAGTATGTGAAGAATTAGATGATATTAAACAGATTCATGACCATGATGATTCTTATATAGTTATGATGGACCCACTTGATGGGTCTTCTAATGTAGATGTTTCAGTTAGTATTGGCTCTATTTTTGGTGTTTGGGAAAACAATTTTGATTATTCTGATTTCAAATCATACAAAGGATCTAATTTGAAAATGTCTATGTATGCAATATATGGCCCAAATACAATTTTAGTTATTGGGTATGATTCTAAAGTTATTTCTTTTATTTTAGACTCGGAGTCTAAATTTGTAATGTTGGATAAAAATATCAAATTACCACTCAACCCTAAATATTATAGTATTAACTTAAGTAATAATAAGAATTGGTCCAAAGATATACAAGAATATGTTAATACTCTTAGAATTAATGAATCTTTGAACCAAAGGTACGTAGGTTCATTAGTAGCTGATTTTCATAGAAACCTCTTAAAAGGGGGGATTCATTTAAATCCTAAGAATGTGAGAATGAACAAATCTAAATTAAGATTAATGTATGAAGCAAACCCATTGGCATACATCATTAACATTGCAGGTGGAAAATCTTTTTCTGAAGGTGTTGACACATTAGAATTGGAACCTGAAGATATACATCAAACAGTTTCATTGATTATAGGTAATGCGAATTTGACAAAAAATATAGAATAAAGAAAGGAGTTATATTATGGATACAGATCAATTATCAAATATTGCGAAAAAATTAGTGGCTCCCAAAAAAGGGATATTAGCTGCAGACGAGAGTAATCCTACCATTGGAAATAGATTTGATTCAATAGGTGTTGAATCAAACGAAAATAATAGAAGAGATTATAGAGATATGCTTTTTTCCACAAAAACTGTAAATGAATATATAAGTGGTGTGATTTTATATGAAGAAACTTTATATCAAAAAAATTCGAAAGGAGAAATGTTATCTTCATTATTGCAAAGTAAGGATATAATTCCTGGGATAAAAGTCGACAAGAGTACAAAAGATTTCATAGGATTCCCTGGAGAAAAAATTACTGAGGGATTAGATGGATTATTTGAACGGATGAAAAAATATTATGAAGATGGAGCTAGGTTTAGCAAATGGAGAGCTGTAATAACAATTGGTGACCAAATCCCGTCAGCTCAATGTATAGAGTTTAATTCCGTATTATTAGCTAGATATGCAATTGCTAGCCAAGAAGCAGGATTGGTTCCTATAGTCGAACCAGAAGTGTTAATGGACGGAGATCACGATATTGATACTTGTAATAAGGTTACTTCAGCTACTTTAGATGAAGTATTTAAACAATTAAATCAACAAAATGTATATTTACCAGGTATTTTATTGAAACCAAATATGATTTTATCAGGGAAAGATTCAATCAATAGAGCTGATAAAAACATAGTAGCTAAAATGACAATTGATTGTTTGAAAAAACATGTCCCTATAGAAGTTCCTGGAATTATCTTTCTCTCAGGTGGACAGTCTGATAGTGAATCAATTGAAAATTTAGATTCGATAAATAAATTAGCAAAGGATAAAAACACTCCATGGGAATTAAGCTTTTCTTACGGCAGGGGCTTACAAGCTTCAACTTTGAAAAAATGGGCTGGGCAAACTAAATATATTAAAGATGCTCAAGAAGAATTTATTGATAGATGCAAGCAAGTATCTTTGGCTAGAGAAGGTTTATTAAAAATTTGATGGATATTTTAATAGCTACTAGAAATAAAGGTAAAATCGCTGAAATTTCTAGTTTTTTTCAAAAAAAAAAGTTAAAATTCATGACTTGAATTCTCTTAATCTAAATTCAAGCCCTGATGAGCCATATAATTCATTTATGATGAATTCGTTTTATAAAGCAAATTATTATTCTCAATATACAGGAATGATTACTTTGAGTGACGATTCTGGATTAGAAGTAGATTGTTTAGATAATCAACCAGGGGTATATAGCGCAAGATATGGAGGGGCAGATTTGTCAGATAAAGAAAGAAATGATTTTTTGATTTCAAATTTGCCTGTAGATGAAATTAACCCTAAAGCGAAATTCAAGTGTGTTATAACACTTTATCTCAAGAATAGATGGGTAATGTTTTTTGAAGGCTCTTTTAGAGGCAATATAAGTAGGATCCAAAAAGGGACTCAAGGCCACGGATATGATCCAATATTTTATGTGCCAGAAATATCTAAAACATTTGGAGAATTAGATATTTCTGCGAAGAATTTAATTAGTCATAGAGCGAAAGCATTGAATAAACTTTCGAAATTTATTGATGATAATTTCAACTTATAGATTTATAATTAGATTTAAGGATTATAAATCTGTTAACAAATTAATTTATTGAATAAACTATTAAAATTCATTGAATTTATTTATGAATATGTATATTGTTTTGTACTATGAATATAAGAGATAAATTGAAAAGGCCTATCAAGGATTTAAGAATATCTGTAATTGACAAATGTAATTTCAGATGTCCTTACTGCATGCCTAAAGATATATTTGGAGAAAGATATCAATTTTTAAAAAATGATGAATTGTTATCATTTGATGAAATATACAATATAACGAATGTTTTTTCTAAACTAGGCGTAGAGAAATTAAGAATCACAGGGGGAGAACCTTTGTTGAGAAAAGAATTGCCAGTCCTTATTCAAAAATTGAAATCAATTGATAATATAAAAGAGATAGCATTAACAACTAATGGATTTTTGTTAAAAAAACATGCTAAAGATTTAAAAGAAGCAGGAATGGATAGATTGACTGTAAGTTTAGATTCTTTGAATTCTGAATCGTATAAAAAACTAAATGGACAAAATTTAGATTTGGAACGTACATTAGAGGCAATTGAATACTCGAATTTACTAGGATTCGAAAATATAAAAATTAACTGTGTAGTTATGAAAGGAATTAATGAAAATCAAATTATTGATTTAGCTGAATTTGGTAGAAAGAATAATATAATAGTTAGATATATTGAATATATGGATGTAGGGAATATAAATGGATGGAAACCAGAGCATGTTGTTAGTGCAAAAAATATTATAAATATTATAGAAAAAAAGTATAAATTAACTCCTTTAGATTCAAATTACTACGGAGAAGTTGCTTCGAGATACGGGTTTGCAGACGGGTTAGGTGAGATAGGAATTATATCGTCTGTTTCAAAACCTTTTTGTTCTGATTGTACTAGATCTAGAATTACTGCTGATGGACAAATGTATACATGCTTGTTTACAAATACGGGACATGATTTGAGAACTGCAATAAGATCTGAAAATTTAAATGATTTCGAGCAATACGTAAAATCAATATGGGAAAACAGGACTGATCAATATTCTGTTTTAAGATCAAAAGGTAAGCTTGAATCAGATAAGGTTGAAATGTTTAAAATAGGCGGCTAAAAATGGAAGAAAAACAATTTAGCATAGAAGATTTTGTGCAATATTCGGATTCTAAAAAATTTATTATTTATACCGATGGTTCGTGCATCCCAAATCCTGGACCAGGTGGTTGGGCATATGAAATTAGAGATCAGGATGAGAATAAAATTATTGACTCAAGCGGAGCGGACAAAACTACAACCAATAACAGAATGGAATTAACTGCGGTGATTAAAGCTTTTGAAGACGATGTTATTCCAATTAATTCTAATGTTGTTATTAAATCTGATAGCCAATTGATTATAAATACTATGACTAAAAATTGGAAAAAGAAAGAAAATATTGAATTATGGGATCAATTAAGCAATATAATAATTAAAAAAAATCTGAAATGTGATTGGGAGTGGGTAAAAGCACATGCGGGGATTGAAGGCAATGAAAATGTTGATAAAAAAGCTAACGCACAAGCTAGGATGACTCACTTGTCTAGCAACGGTGATGTGAATATGGTTGATGTTTCCGATAAAAAAAAGACAATTAGAATCGCTAAAGCGACATCTAAAGTAATTATGTCTGAAGAAGCATTTCATATGGTTCAAAACAATAACTCTAAGAAAGGCAATGTTACTGCTACGGCAAGAATAGCTGGGATCCAGGCGGCTAAAAAAACACATGAGTTAATCCCACTATGTCATCAGATTAATTTAACAAAGGTTGAGATTGATTTTGAGCTAGATGTAAGTCTAAACTCCATTTCAATTTTTTCAGAAGTTAAATGTAATAGTTCTACGGGAGTAGAAATGGAAGCGTTAACTGCAGTTTCAGTGGCATCCTTGACTATATATGACATGTTAAAATCTGTTGATAAAAAAATATTAATTAATGAAATTCATTTGATTTCGAAATCTGGCGGGAAAAGTGGTGATTTTAAATTTTAAAATCAAATACTATTATGTTTAAATTATTAATTGGAATTGGTAATCCGGGTCGAAAATACAATAATACTCGTCATAATATTGGATGGGAAGTTATAGATGCATTTAATAAAATCATAGAATCTGAGAATGTCTATAAAAACAAAGAATACGAAATTAGTAAAGGTATATACAATTATTTAGAAATATATACCATGAAACCACTAACTTATGTTAACAATTCTGGTCTCCCATTAAAAAAAGTAATCAAAAAATTAAACTTGAAAATTGAAGAAGTACTTATTTTTGTAGATGATATAAATTTACCTCTTGGTATAACCAGATTAAAAACAAACGGGAGTGCAGGTGGGCATAATGGTCTTAAATCAATTTTCAATGAAATGCAAACTCAAAATATAGCGAGATTAAGGCTAGGGGTTGGAGTTAAAGATATATATAATCATGAATTAATTCCCTTCGTATTAGGGAAATTTAAAAAAACCGAATACAAATATGTAGATGAAATGATCAAAGAGTCTTTATTAGCTTTGGATAACATATTTCAAAATGGAATAGTTAAAGCTATGGAATCTACCAATAGAAAAAGCAGGTGAAATAATTGAAAAACATTGATGAAAATTTAATTGGAAAACTGTCAGGATTAGTGAAATTAAATTTGAATGACCAAGAAATCAAGAAATTATCTGTAGATTTGACTGATATTTTGAGTAGTTTTAGTAAATTAAACAGCATTAAATTAGATGATTTCAATGAATTTGATGATAGTTTAAAAGAAAACAATCAGACAAGAGAAGATCAATTTGAATCATCTTGGGATAAAGAAAACATATTGAAGAATGCCCCAAATCATAATGGAGATGAGTTGTTTATAGAGCATGTTTTGGGAGAAGAATAAATGTTAGACAATTTGCATAACAAAGGCATAAAAGATTTAAGTCAATTATTATCTGATAAAACAATTAGTTCAGTTGAATTAGTTACATATTTTTTTGACAGAATAGATAAATACGAATCTCAAATTCATTCATTTATTTCTATGGATAAAGATTACGCTATAGATAAAGCAATACAAGCTGATAAGCTCATTCATAGTAAAGAGTCTAATATATTAACTGGAATTCCCTATATGGTGAAAGATAATATATCAACCAAACACTTCGAAACAACAGCAGGGTCAAAGATCTTAGATGGTTTTTCTTCCAATTATGACGCTACTGTAGTAAAGAATTTAAATGAACATGGAGCAATATTGATCGGGAAAGGTAATCTAGATGAATTTGCTATGGGTTCATCAACAGAAAATTCGGCTTTTGGGGCAACTAAAAATCCGTGGGATTTAAGCCGTGTTCCAGGTGGAAGTAGCGGAGGCCCTGCAGCAGCAGTAAGTGCAGGATTCAGTGTTTTCTCTTTGGGATCTGATACAGGTGGAAGTATTCGGCAACCAGCATCCTTGTGTGGTGTCACAGGACTAAAACCATCTTATGGGGCAGTTAGTCGATATGGATTGATAGCATTTGGCAGTTCATTAGATCAGATAGGACCATTTACTAGAAATGCAGAAGATTCTAAATTAATTTTAGATGTCATTTCTGGTAAGGACGAGTACGATTCAACATCTAGAGGATTGAGTTTGGAAATAATTGATGACGAAATAAATATATTGAAGGGATTAAAAATAGGATTGCCTAAAGAATATTTTTCAGAATATTTAGATGGAAAAGTTAAAGATAGCGTTATGGATTTTGTGTCTTTTTTATCAGATCAAGGCGCAGTTATAGAAGAGGTTTCATTGCCTCACACAGATTATGCTCTTTCTGTTTATTATATTCTAGCTCCATCTGAGGCTTCTTCTAATTTGTCTAGATATGATGGAGTAAAATATGGTTATTCTGAAAACGAAGTTGATAATATGTGGGAAAGAATAGAAAAATCTAGATCTAATGGATTTGGATTAGAAGTTAAAAGAAGAATTATGCTAGGAACGTATTCTTTATCTTCGGGCTATTATGATGAATACTATGGCAAAGCTGAGCAAGCTAGACAAATTATAAAATCTGAGCTAAATGATATATTTACTAAAGTTGATATTTTAGTTACTCCAACTTCCCCGTCTACTGCATTTAAATTAGGTGAAAAACTTAACGACCCTATGGAAATGTATGCAAATGATATTATGACTATCCCTGCTAATATTGCTGGAATACCAGCAATATCAATCCCGAGTAGCCAAGTAAATGGATTACCTGTTGGCAGCCAGCTGGTAGGCCCTTATATGGGAGATGCAAAATTACTAGCAATAGCTAATCATATTCAACAATTAACTGACTGGCATCTAAGTAACCCGAAGTTAAGTTAAATTTGGTATTTGTTAGGTATTTGACTAGGCCAGTCTAATACAGATTCTAAGTGATGGCTTATTTTAATCAGCTCTTTTTCTTGTTTCCATGGCGCAATTAGTTGCAATCCAATTGGAAGTCCTTGTTTGTCAAAACCTGAAGGAATATTAACAGCAGGCGCTCCTGACAAGTTAATAGGGAAACTATAAAAACAAAACCCCCATGAAGGATGTACTTTTTCTCCATTAATTACTTGCGGAGGATTGCCAACCTCAAATGCAGTTGTTGGCATAGTTGGAGAAGCAATAAGATCGTATGTTTGAAATAATTTTGCAAATGCTAGTTGTACTTTTTTGAGTGTTAATATAGATTTAGCATAATCAGTTGACGAAATATTTTTTGCATTTTCAAAAGCTTCTTGAGTGTACCATGCAAATTTGTCCTTATTGTTTTTGTAATCTTCTTCATGTCCAATATATGTGCTAACAGAAAATATGTTAAACCATGCATCAAATATTTCTCCGAGATCAATCTTGATTTCTGTAATAGTATGCCCTGATTTTTCTAATATGGACAATGAGTTCAAACATTTTTCTTTTATTTCATTACTTGGATTTACATCTCCAAAGTTATTTACCCAAGCAATATTCAATTTTTCTTTAGAATGAGTTTCTTTATAGTATTCTTCAATAGAATAATCCCAAAAGTTATCTTCGAATTTAATAGGAGGATGATTTAAAGATGAAGGGTCTTCTGAGTCAAATCCAGTAATTATTTCTAACATTAGAGCTGAATCTTCTACATATCTTGTCATCGGGCCGTTTTGAGAAATCATATTATGGGTTGTGGGATTTTGCCTTGGTACCCTACCTTGAGTAGGTTTTATTCCAAAAATACCATTGTAACTTGAAGGTATTCTTATTGATCCTCCAGCATCTCCTCCCATAGCAATAGAACAAAATCCTGCTGCTACAGCACTTCCTGCTCCGCCACTTGATCCTCCTGCCGATTTGTTTATGTTCCACGGTGTTCTGCAGTGATCTTTTAACAAATTCTCTGTATGTCCCATCAATCCAAATTCTGGAGTATTTGTTTTTCCTAAAATAACAGGCCCATGATTTTTTATTCGCTTAAACACTAAATCATCAAAATCCGCTATATTATTTTTAGTTAATAGAGAGCCATATGTTGTTGGCATCCCTTCTATAGGAGTTAAATCCTTGATCGCTATTGGAAGTCCAAATAATTTTCCACTAATATTGTTTTTAGAAATGGATTCATCGCATTTCTTTGCAGATTCTAGGGCTTTTATTGAATTAATATAAAGGAAAGAATTTAATTCGTGGTCATATTTTTCTATTCTGTCTAAGTATTCTTTTGTTAACTCATAAGACGAGATTTGCTTTTTATGAATAAGCTCGATTTGTTTTTTTGCTGAGAAAAAAATGGCATCCATATTATATATAACCTCTTAAATTAGCAGTATGAATAACTCTGTCCAAACCTATAGATAAAGCGCTTAGTCTATAATTAATTTTATTTCTTCTTGATTTTTCGTATACTTCATCGAATGCTTTTGTAATGATTTTTTTCAATTCTGAATTAACTCTATCAATTTCCCAATGATGTTGGTACAAATTTTGTATCCACTCAAAGTATGAAACAATTACTCCTCCAGAATTTACAAGTGTGTCAGGATAAACGTCTATATTTCTAGATTGTAATATTTCATCTGCCTCAGGAGTCAGAGGATGATTAGCAGCTTCGATAACAAATTTACACTTTATGTCATTTGCATTGTTTGCATTTATAACTCTTTCAATAGCAGCTGGTATTAGAAAATCGCATTTTATATTTAACAATTCATCATTGGTAATAGAATTTACATTTTTGTAATCTTTAAATGTTTTATTTAAATTATAGTGTTTTATGAGTTCATCAATGTTTATACCATTGTTATCATATATTCCGCCTGAAACATCGCTTATTGCTATGATTTTGTATTTTTTATCGAATGCAAGTTTTGCTATCCATTTTCCAACCTGCCCAAATCCTTGAATTACCAATGAATTGTTATTAGGTTCTAGATTTAACTTCTTGCATATTTCATCAATAATATACACAACACCTCTTCCTGTGGCTGAATCCCTACCAATTGATCCACCTAATTCAACAGGTTTCCCAGTTACAATTGCCGGAGTATACCCGTGGACGGATCCGTACGCATCCATCATCCATGCCATAGTTTGTGAATTGGTTCCTAGATCTGGGGAGGGGATATCGGTATTGGGACCAAGAAATTTATCTATACTTAAAGTGTACCTTTTTGTTAAATTAAGAAGTTCAGGTTTTGATAATTTTCCAGGAGATACTTGTATTCCGCCTTTTGCACCTCCAAATGGAATATCTACCAATGCTGTTTTCCAAGTCATTAATGAAGATAATGCTTTTACTTCATCTTGATTGGCACCAGGGTGATATCTCACTCCACCTTTATAAGGGCCTCTTACTGCGTTGTGCTGAATGCGGTACCCTTTGAAAACTTTTGTATTTCCATTGTCCATTTTAATTGGACAGCTTACAACAATTTCCCTCCATGGAGTAGTAATCATTTCAAGAATTCCATCTGAAACAGAATTGGTTATATGCTTTGAGGCTTCTGCAAGTTTAACGTTAATTTCATCATATGGATTCATTTTATAGTTCAGTTTATATATATATATATGTTCATGTTATGTCTTGAAAATTTTTTTTACAAGTACTAGAATATATCTTAAATATTGATCTGAAATTAGAAGTGGGTTTAGCCCACTTTTGTTTTTTAGAAATTATTTTATTTATTTATTTTAAAATGATAGTTTAGTTATGAAAAGTAATTTTTTAATAGCATTAACACAATTGGCTGCTGAGCGGAATTTAGATAGAGATATCATACTATCTGCTGTGGAAGAAGCATTGTCATCTACGTTTAAAAAAGAAAGCCTTAAATCTGGGCAAAATATATCTGTAAAATTAGATACTGAATCTGGTGAATTCAATGTGTATGTGGTAAAAATTGTGGTGAAAACTGTCGAAGATCCTTCTAATGAGATTTCTCTATCTGATGCGAAAAAAATCAAGGATTTGGATTTCTTACCGGAAATTGGTAGTAATATCCTTACAGGTAAATTGAATGGTGCCGGAGGAAGAATAGAAGCACAAACTGCAAAACAAGTTATATTACAGAGACTCAGAGAAGCTGAAAAAGAATTGATTCTTAATGAATTTCAAGGCAGAGAAGGAGAAGTGTTTTCGGTTACTGTAGTAAGAGTAGATCAAAAAAAAGTATATGTTGAAATGGGGAGAGCCGAAGGATTGCTTCCTATTCAAGAACAAATGTATTCTGAAAGATATCGAGTAGGACAAAAGTTTAGAGTGTTATTGAAAAATATATTAGACACTCCAAGAGGTCCTGAATTAATTGTGTCAAGAGCAGATACTATTTTACTGCAAAAACTATTTGAACAAGAAGTTCCTGAAATAGCGAATGGCTCCGTTGATATTATGTCTATAGCAAGAGAAGCTGGGAATCGTAGTAAAGTTTCAGTGGTTGCAAAACAAGAAGGGATAGATGCAGTAGGATCTTGCGTAGGATTAAGAGGAATAAGAATTCAAAGTATTGTTAGTGAGTTACAAGGTGAGAAAATAGATGTTGTAGAATGGAGTAATGACCCTAAAACTTTAATTACAAGCTCTCTTAACCCAGCACAAGTTACAAAAGTTGATTTGAATGAAGAAAAAAATATTGCCGTAGTATGGGTTCCTAATCAACATTTGTCATTGGCTATCGGAAAAGAAGGTCAAAATGCAAGATTGGCTGCGAAAATGACAGCTTGGAAAATTGACATTAGAAGTATTGATCTTGAACAAAAAGAAGCAGAAATTGATAAAGTTGAAAAAATATTTGATCCAGGAATTGGAAATGATGTTTTCAGAAAAACAGTTGATGATATTTCAGATGATGAAGAATTAGAATATGAAGAAATTGAAGTTGCATCCGAGGTTGAAGCTGAAGCTGAAGTAGAAGTTGCATCCGAGGCTGAAGTTGAAGCTGAAGTAGAAGTTGCATCCGAGGCTGAAGTTGAAGCTGAAGTAGAAGTTGCATCCGAGGCTGAAGTTGAAGCTGAAGTAGAAGTTGCATCCGAGGTTGAAGTTGAAGCTGAAGTAGAAGTTAAAGCTGAAGTTTCTGTATCTAAAGCAGAAGAAGAATTAACTACATTAAGAGATGCTGATGAAGACCTCTTTTCAATAGAAAAATTATTTGGAACATCTAATAATCAAAATCAAATTAGATTTGCGGAAGATATTGATGAAATCAAAAACAAATCTAATAATTCTTCTAAAAAACCAAAAAATAAGTAATTGCAGCAGAGATAAAAATGTAAATTTATTAAATAAATTGAAGGTTAAATTGATAAAAACTAATGAATGAAAATAATAGTGAATCAAAAAACATTGAGATTCCAAGAAGTTTAACCGTTGGTGATTTAGCAAATAAATTAAACTTGGAATCTGTAGATGTAATAAAACAATTAATGAGAGCAGGTTACATGCTTTCAATTAACCAAAAACTAGAATATGAATTAGCTTCTTTAATTGCAAAAAGTTTTGGGTTTGATGCGTCTGAAGTAGAAATAATAGAAGAAAAAAAGCAAATTTTCAAATCGAATATAGATGGCGACGAAATAAAAGCTCCAGTAGTCACTATTTTAGGGCACGTAGATCACGGTAAAACTACTCTACTAGATTCTATCAGGAAAACTACAGTTGCCGAATCAGAACATGGTGGGATTACACAAAAAATCAGTGCATATAAACTTAGATATAAAGATTCATTTATAACCTTCTTAGACACCCCTGGACACGAGGCCTTTTCAACTTTAAGATCAAGAGGCGCAAAGGTTACTGATATTGCAATTATAATTATTGCTGCGGATGATGGAATAATGCCGCAAACTGACGAATCTATTAATCATGTGAAGTCTTCAGGTGTTCCTATTATTATTGCTATTTCAAAAACTGATTTACCTGGCGCTGATATAGAAAGAGTTAAAGGACAATTAGCGGAAAGAGAACTGATGGTTGAAGAATGGGGAGGAGAAATTATTTGTGTTCCTATTTCATCTCCTAAGAATGAAGGTATATCAGAATTACTTGACTATATATTGCTAGTCTCAGAAGTAAATGAGTTTAAAACAGATACAAAATTACCACCTAAAGCAGTAATCTTAGAATCTTCCGTGGATGGCAAGCAAGGGATTGTAGTTAAAGCTCTTATTCAGGAAGGGATATTAAAAGTTGGTGATAGATTTGTTACAAATACAACAAAAGGAAAAGTTAGAGCTTTGTTAAACGATGACGGGAATCAAGTTAAAGAATGCCTACCATCTACGCCAATAGATATTTTGGGATTTGAATCATTGCCTCAATCAGGCGAATTGCTTGAGTGGGTAAAAAATGAAAAGGATGCTAAAAATTTATTAGCTAAGAAAAAAGCCGAAACTTCAAATACACATACTAATAATATTAATTTAACGCATGCTTCTGTTGAACAAAAACAGATTGAAACAATTAACATTGTAGTTAAAGCTGATTTACAGGGAAGCTTAGATGCAATTATAGAATCACTAAACTTATTCAATAAGGATTCAATTAAAATTGCATTGATTCATTATGGCATAGGTAACGTGAATGAGAATGATGTTGCGATGGCGATGGCATCTAATTCTGTTATCTATTCATTTAATTTAGGAGTAGAACAAGGAGTTCTAGAAAAAAATAAAAATAATTTAGTTAAAATAGAGAATTACAATATTATTTATGAACTGATTGATGCTGTAGAAGAAAGAATAAAAAACTCTATTGTTAAAGAAGAAACTTTTGTTAAGCAAGGAAATGCAGAAATAAAAGGAGTATTTACGTTTGATAACAAACCTATTGCAGGAATACTGATAAACGAAGGTAAAGTTAATTCTGCATATAAAATTAAAATTATTAGAAATAATAAAGAAATATTTTTCGGGAAAATCAAATCTTTAAAACATTATAAAGATGATGTTCGAGAATTAATTTCAGGTCAAGAAGGCGGAGTTGGAGTAGTTGATTTTGAAGATTTTAATATTGGTGACAAAATTGAATTTTTTAGTTAATTGATAATATCATGGATGAATTAAGATTTCTTAAAGTTAATTCTTTAATAAAGCAAGAAATGTCTAGAATTATAGAATCAGAAATAAATGATCCTAGAGTTAGTACCATGGTTACAGTACAAAAAATCAAATCATCTAGGGATTTTAGTGTTATAAGGGTCTATGTTAGTATGCTTGCAGACAGTGAAGACTCAAAACTTGTATTAAGAGGACTTAAATCTAGCCAAGGATATGCGAGAAAACTTCTTCAAAAATCAATTAAAAATATTAGATTTGGAAAATTAATCTTTGAATATGATAATTCTCCAGAAGAAGTTTTAAAAATTTCAGATATCATTGATTCTGCCAATGAAAAATAACATTTTATTAAACGGTATTATTTCTTTAAATAAGCCGATAGGCATAACTTCTGCTAAGGCAATATCTAAAATTAAACGGATTTTTACCCCTCAAAAAATAGGACATGGCGGAACATTAGACCCTTTAGCATCAGGTGTTTTGTTGGTTTTTATAAATAGAGCTACTAAATTCTCTAAATACGCTCTGGAGTGTAGTAAAGAATATTTATGTACCATCAGATTTGGGCAATCCACAAATACTTTTGATGATGAAGGAGAAGTGATTGAAGAAAAATCAATCCCAGAGCTCAATTTCACTGATATACAGTTAATTTTATCTAAGTATGTGGGAGATTTACAACAAATTCCGCCCATACATAGTGCTGTGAAAATAAAAGGGAAACCATCTTATTACTATGCAAGAAAAAACATTGATATCAACTTAGAACCAAGGAAAGTTTCTATTTATGATATTTCATTGATTGAATGGGATGGTAAAGATTTGAAATTAAAAATATCTACAAGTAAAGGATTTTATGTAAGATCTTTTGCTGATGAAATTGGGCGACAATTTAATACTGTATCTTTTTTGAAAAATTTAAAAAGAATAAGAGTTGGAATGTTTCAGTGTAATGAATCTATTTGCCTAGATGCACTGATGAGCATGAGCCTTGATCAGATTGAAACTAAAGATATTATTAAATCTCCAGACCAATTATTAACTGATCATGAGCCTATTCTAATTAATGATAATTTAGTACCTTATTTTACAGAAAAACAGCCATTTGAAATTGAAAATTTGGAGAATCACACAAGATTTAAAGTTTATGATAAGGACAAATGTTTTTTAGGTACTGCTCATTTTGATAATAGTAATAAGACGCTAATTAGGAATGAATTATATAAAATGAATAATATTTTATAAGATATATGAATAATTCATTGACTTATTTATATCGTGAGATATAAAATTATTCTTCGGGTGAAAAAATGAGTAATTATGCAATAGTAAAATTTAAATCTAAACAATATAGAGTAAGTGTTGGAGATGTAATCGATGTAGATAGATTATCTACTGATGTTGGAGATTTTGTTAAAATCGAAGATGTTATGTTTTTATTCGATGAAGGAGAATCTAAAATAGGCACTCCTGTTTTGAAAAATGAATTTGTTTCTGGAAAAGTTCTTAATCATTATCAAAGTCCCAAAAAAATATCAGGTAAATATAAGAATAAAACTCGAAATAGAAAAAGATTTGGACATAGAAAATCTTTAACATCTATTCAGATTATTGAAATATCAGGTAAAGCTACTGCAAAACCAAAAGCTACTGCAAAACCAAAAGCTACTGCAAAACCAAAAGCTACTGCAAAACCAAAAGCTACTGCAAAACCAAAAGCTACTGCAAAACCAAAAGCTACTGCAAAACCAAAAGCTACTAAAACAGATTTAGGAGATTAGATATGGCTCATAAAAAAGGTGGAGGGAGTACTAAAAATACCCCTAACAGAGGAAACTCAAAACGACTTGGTGTTAAAGTATATGATAGCGAATTTGTTTCTGCAGGCTCAATACTTGTAAGACAAAGAGGATCAAGAATTGCCCCTGGATCAAGCGTAGGAATGGGAAGAGATCATACATTGTTTTCTATGATTGATGGATATGTAAAATACGAAAATCTTACTAAAGATAAAAAGAAAGCTAGTGTATACCCAGCATAAGGAGATTTAATTGAAACAAAAAATACATCCGAAATATTTTTCAGAATCTAAGATAGTTTGTTCCTGCGGCAAGACTTATGTTACAGGTTCTACTAAAGAAACGATGAGAATCGAATTATGTGGCTCTTGTCATCCATTCTATACAGGGGAACAAAAAATCGTTGACACCGAAGGTAGAGTTGAAAGACTTAAGAGAAGGTATAATTTAAGTTAGTTTATATTAATTTATAAAAAAGACGTTAATTGAGTTCAGATAATAATTTTCTAAGATTAGGTGGGCAAGCTCTGCCAGAAGGTATTCTTATAAAAGGTCCGATATATACAGTTATAGCTTATAGATCTGACAATAATGAGATTAAGACTACATCCATAAAATGGGGATTTCGGATCACAAATTATTTAAGACGTGTCCCATTTATAAGAGGATTGGTAACTATAGTTGAGACTTTTGGATTATCGCTAAAATCTATTTTTGTAATGGCAGAATTAACCGATGAAGAGTTTAATTCTGATTCGATTTTTTTCAAATTTATTATAAGCTTGATGTTTGTTTTAGTCGCTGTTTTTACAGTTAGTTTAATTATTTTCTTACCGAAATTCTCTTCATCAGGTATAGTGGAAATATTTAATATTAATTTGGAAATAAAAATTTGGTTAGAGCTTTTAATTAGGTTTTCAATATTTTTTGTTTATATATTTTTTTACAGATTTTTTGAGATAGGAAGAACAATGTTTAAAAATCATGCAGCCGAACATATGGCTATTCATACTTATGAAAACAGACAAGATTTATCAGTAGATAATCTTAAAAAATTTAATAAAGAACATCCAAGGTGTGGCACCGCATTCTTGGCTTTTGTATTTATTTATGCAAATATCATTTTTCATACATTAACCATTGATGTCCAGTTTTTATTTTTTATAAGGATGGCTTTATCTATATTTGTTATTTCTTTAACATATGAGACTTTATTATTAGGATGGAAGTCCAACAATTTATTCGTAGGAAGAATCATTAATATTCCAGGCTATTTATTGCAAAAAATCACTACAATTAATCCAAATGACAATGATTTGGAATTAGCAATTATCGCAACTGAGAAATGTATTTCTTTGCACAAATAATATTTATGATGCTATGCTTTTAATATCTATAATTATAGAGTTTGTATTTCTCGTTAATATGTATTTCTGAATCTTTTTTCAAATCTTTGTAGATATCAATATATTCCGAAGATTTATCGATGTCTGATAATATTGAAAGCCAAGAATTTTTATTTAGAGAATTCTCAAATGATTTAACAGTGTTTTTATAAACTTCCCAATCTGAAACAAAAATACCATCTATAGTATTTTTGGGAATCTTAATAGTTTTGGATAAATCGTTTAATTTAACATTGCCAAGATTAATTTTTTTTAAGATTTTATTCGTTTCAGTTATGTTTTTTTTATTTGATTCGAAAACAACAACTTTCCCATCAAATACAAATTTCCCAAATAAAACAGGGAATAATCCCTTTTCGGCGCCCATACACATGATGGTTTGATATGGCATAATTGGAATAGTTGCTAATATTTTATGCGTATCTATACTTGCAATGAATTCGTTACTTTCAATCATTTATTAACCTTTGCATTTGAATATTTATTTTGTCTTTTGCTTGGTCTTATAAAAGACTTACCAATTATACCATCATATATATTTAATATATCTATTTCATGAGGGATATATTTCAAGAATTTTATTTTTCAATTTTTGGTTCGAAATATTTTCGTTCTTTTTCATTTTCAGGAATTCTGGCTAAATAAAACAATAGATCTGATAATCTATTGATATACTTTAGAATATTTGAATTAATAATATTTTCAAATTTATTTAAGTTTGCCAGCATTCTTTCAGCAGATCGAGTTTGAGTTCTAGCCAAATCTATTGCAGCTGACTGAATATTACTTCCAGGAAAAATAAATTTGGGTTTTAATTTAATTTTTTTATCTATAGAATCAATGAGTTTTTCAAGTTTTATTATTGAATTTTCATCTATTAATTTTATTCCCCAATTGGTTTTTGAGAGCTTGTGATGATTTTTATTTGAAACTGACACTTCAGTGCATATTGTGAAGATATCTTGCTGAATATCCAATATGATTGACGATATGTACTGAGTGTCTGTTATTGCGCGACACATTCCTAAATGAGAATTTACAGAGTCTAACAAACCATATGCCTCACATCGAATATCATCTTTGGATACTTTTTCACCAAATAGAAGATGTGTATTTCCATTATCTCCTGTTCTTGTATATATTTTCAAATTAAATCCTTTATATTGTTAATTAATGCATGTTGATAATTAATATATATTTTACAGGAGATTCAAATGTCTGAACAGAAGGTTGTTAAATCAAAGGTTTTAATAGATATGGTTAATGATAAACCTGTGGAAGATGGTGCAGTTATTTTTGAAAATGGAATAATAGTTTTATCTGGTCATTATGAAAAAATTAAAGATAAAATTCATCCGGATGCAAAAATTTATGATTACAAGGATAAGATAATTATTCCAGGCTTAGTTGATTGCCATACTCATCATAATGGATTTGGAGATGGTAGAAGCGGAGATGAAATTGGAACTATGCCTGACGATGTATTGGCAATTCAATCAGCAAAAAATGCTAAGACAAGCCTATATTCAGGGGTTACAACTATAAGGGAAAACGGTCCGAAAAATTTAACAATGATGAGATTGAGAGATGCTGTTAATGATGGATTAGCCATAGCTCCCAGAATGGTATTGTGTGGTAGACCGGTAGCAATAATTGGAGGTCATATGGGATATTTTGGAGGAGAAGTTACAGGAGAAGATGAAAGTTTAGCATTAGCTAGGCAACTGATAAAAGAAGGTGTGGATTATTTTAAAATTACTGCTACAGGCGGATCTACAGCTACATCTTTTCCATTGAGGCCAAGTTTTTCAAAAGACGAATTATATGCAGTAACTAATGAAGCCAAAAATTATGATATGCTAACTGCTACCCATTGCTTGTCAATGGAGGGGATAGATTATTCTTTGGATGCAGACGTGGATATGATTATTCATTGTAATTTTGATAAATCAAATGGCGAATCTGAATTCGACCCAAAATTAACTGAAAAAATTATAGAAAAAGAAGCGTATGTAAATCCTACTTTACATGTGGGCAGGGCTAGGTTGTGGAGTTTGATGGAAGGGAATGATCCATCTTTAGGAGGATTTGAAAACAAACGAATTAATTCGGTTTCCATAACAAATGATAGAAAAAATGTATTAGATGCCAGATTAGATATGGCTAAATATGGATTAGATGTTAAATTAGATCACTGTAGAAAGATGATAGATATGGGAGTAAAAGTTATTACAGGATCTGATTCTTCTTGGGGTGATTATGCATTAGGAAATACTGTTCATGAAACAGAATTATTGGTAGAGTCAGGGTATTCTAATTTTGAAGGATTGAAATCGGTTACAATTAACGCAGCTGAAGCCTTGGGGTTAAGTGACAAAGCTGGAAGCCTACAAAAAGGTAAATCAGCTGATATAGTTATATTAGATAAAAATCCTTTGGAAGATATTAAAAATTTGAATTCTGTCAGTGAAGTTTTTTTCATGGGAGAATATATAAACAGAGGATCTATTAAATCAAATAAATCTTACGCCCAAAACAGACCTATAGTAAAGGAGTAATTATGAACAACTATGAAAATAACATTATTATACTTCAAGCAGGAGAATTAATTGACGGGACTTCTAAAGAAGTTAAAAAAAATATAAGTATTGTAATAAATGGCAATTCCATTGTTGATGTCAAACCTACAGGGGAGCTGAATTTACCAAAAGAACTTGAACATCAAATAATCGATTATTCGGACAAAACTATTCTTCCTGGCCTTGTGGATTCGCATGTGCATTTGACTGGAATAGGAGATGGAAGATCAGGCGACGAATTATCTGAATTGCCTGATGAAGTTTTATCTATAAACATGGCAAACAATGCCAAAAAGCACCTTCATTCAGGGGTGACTACAGTAAGAGATTGCGGAGCAAAGAATAATACAGCATTTCATTTAAAAAAAGCAGCTGAAATGGGAATTGCTGAAACTCCAAGATTAGTTTTGAGTGGTAGGCCATTAGCAATTATAGGTGGTCATTTAAGTTATTTTGGTGAAGAAATTACTGGAATTAACGAATGTAGAGCTGCTGTAAGGTATTTAATTAAACAAGGTGCGGATTTTATAAAAGTAACTGCCTCAGGAGGAAGCACGAAGACTTCTTTTCCATTGAGGCCAAGTTTTTCTCAAGATGAAATGAATGTAATAGTTGAAGAAGCGCATAAATTTGGGAAGCATGTTGCAGCACATTGTCATAATTCAGAATCAATGATTAGATCTCTAACAGCAGGAGTTGATACTATAATTCACGGTGTGTTCAAAGAATCTGATGGCACGAATAAATACAGAGAAGATATTGTGGAATTAATGTTGAAAAACAATGTTTATTTGAATCCAACTTTGGGTCCAGGGTTGATGAGAGTAGAAACAATGGAAAACAAAAAGAAAGCAGGCGTTTTTACTGATATTGATCAAGAAGAATCAGACAAGGTTTCCATAGAACATGAACATAGATTGGAATGTTTTAATAGAATGCATAAAGCTGGAGTTCCTATGTCAGCAGGATCAGATTCTGCATGGGGAGCATACGAGATGGGTAATTATTTTTTAGACATTGAAGGACATGTGATGGGCGGACAATCTCCTGTCGAAGCAATTATGTCAGCCACTAGTATTGCCTCACAATCTTGTTGGATAGAGAATAGTTTAGGTTCAATTGAGTCGGGGAAGCTTGCAGATCTGATAGTTTTGGATGAGAGCCCTGTTAATCAAATAGAAAACCTAAGAACCGTGTCGCAAGTTATAAAAGACGGTAAATTTATAGATAGAGAAAATTTATTATAAACTTTTAAAATCCGCAAAATTGTTCGTAATCTATAAGTTGAGTCACTTCAGGGCTTGTTCCGCATAAAATACATTTTGGATTTTTATTGAATTTTATTGTTTTAAATTCCATACTTAAAGCATCAACTAGTAAAAGTTTATTTTGTAAAATTTTACCTATTCCTAAAATTAATTTTATTGTTTCAGTTGCTTGTATACTTCCTACAATTCCAGGTAATATTCCCAATACTCCAACCTCTGCACAACTTGGCACTTCACCTGGTTTCGGAGGTTCAGGAAACAAACATCTGTAACAACCGCTATCAGGAATGTATGTACTAAGTTGCCCTTCAAAAAGTAATATACTGCCGTCTACTAATGGTTTTTTGGAGATATAAGCTGCGTCACAAGCTAAGTATCTAGCAGGAAAATTGTCCGCACCATTAATAATAATGTCATATTCAGAAAAAATACTTAGTGCGTTTTTTGAAGATAGTGGTTCGTCATATGTGTTTAGATTTAAATCACTGTTATAAGATAGTAATGTTTTTTTTGCGGATTCTGTTTTTTTAGTACCAATATCATTTTCGTAGTGCAGTATTTGTCTTTGTAGATTCGAGGCTTCTACTGTATCCATATCCATTATCCCTATTGTTCCTACTCCTGCAAGAGTTAGGTAAATACTGATTGGGGAGCCTAGTCCTCCTGCGCCAATAATAAGAACTTTAGAGTTCAATAATTTTCTTTGACCTATACTTCCTATTTGAGGCATTATAATATGTCTGCTATATTTTTGAATTTGATTAGGAGTTAATCTATAATTTAGATCACTATTTTTATTATTTGTTTTCATGTTAATTTTATTTTTATGTTAAAAAGAAGATATATAATTACTATATTTATTATGGCAGTAGTTGTTCTATTGTCAATTTTATACCCTTTTTTAAAAAAAGAAGATAATAAAATACTAGTTTTTGCAGCAGTAAGTTTGTCAGACCCATTAAAAGAAATTAAAGATATATATTATCAAGATGAGAATATTAATATAATATTGAATTTTGGCGGATCACAAACTTTGGCGTCCCAAATATCAAAAGGAGCAACTCCTGATATATTTGTGTCTGCTGGGATTTCACCTCTTAATTTTATGAAGAGAAAAAATGTTCGTTTTGCAGATTCGTATTTTTTATTATCTAATAAATTAATATTTGCTAGTGACAAGCAGATAGTAGATTGGGATAAAAAAGGAATTGAAGAAATCATTAAATCTGAAAAAATAAATAGAATATCAATCGCTGACCCAGAATTAGCTCCCGCCGGAGAATATACTGTGCAAGCAATAAATAATATGAATATCAATACATTTATTGAAAAGAAAATAATCAAGGCCAAAAATGTTAGAGATGCTGTTAATCATATGAGACTTGGATTGTCAGATGCTGTTTTTGCATATAACACTGACTTTAACAATTACAAAGACAATTATAATAAAAAATTTATTTCTGAAAAATTATATAATAAAATTCAGTACCCTATTATTATTTTTAATAATCATGATCAAGTCGACCAATTTTTGGTGTTTTTGAATAGTGATAGAGCTCGAAATATTTTCGAAAAATATGGATTTAGTAAACCTTAATTGAAACCGTGGTAATTCAGTCTCTTATATTAACTTTAGAAATAGCGATAATTGCTACTTTAATTAATATTCCCTTAGCTTTCATCTCATCCATAATAGTAACACGTACGGAAATCAAATCATTAAAATTTATCGTAGATGTATTTATATCTCTACCTTTAGTTTTGCCACCTGTTGTTCTTGGTTATTTTTTGTTGATAATTTTTAGCCCTGCTGGATATTTGGGGCAAATACTAACTAATTTGGGAGTGGAAGTTGTGTTTACAAAATTTGCTGCTATATTAGCATGCTCATTAGTTTCATTTCCTTTGATGGCTAGAGCTATAATAATTGCATTTGATTCCGTGGATAAGGATCTAGAAAAAATTGCAAGATCTTTAGGTTCTAATAAACTAAAAATGTTTTTCACCATTACTTTGAGAGAAAGTTTTTTTGGAGTATGCGGAGGGATTTTATTAGGCTTTGCAAGAGCATTGGGAGAATTTGGCGCAACAATTATATTTGCTGGGAATATCGAAGGTGTTTCTAGAACTATTCCCCTTGCAATATTTCAATCAATTCAAACCGGAGATGATAAAAACTTAACATTGCTTATTTCTTGCTCTGTAGTTTTGGGAATAATTTCTGTAATTATTAATAATATCTTGATATCTAAATCAAACAGGAAATATAAATGAAATCAATGAATATTCAATTAAACAAAAAATATAATGATTTTATTTTAAATTGTGACTTCTCTATTAATAAAAAGATCACAGGTATATTTGGCCCTTCAGGATCAGGGAAATCTACAATCTTAAATTGTATTTCTGGATTCACAAAGCCTGAATCTGGGCATATATCAATTAAGAATAAAATTTTATACGATTCAAATAATGAAATTTATTTAAATCCAGAAAAAAGAAATATAGGTTATGTCACTCAAAAATCAAATTTGTTTCCATCAATGAATGTATTAGATAATATTAAATATGGATACCAAGATAATTGTGAAATCGAAGTTAATGATATTATTAATACAATGAACGTTCAGGATCTTTTAACAAGGTTTCCAAACGAGCTTTCAGGAGGGCAGGCACAAAAGATTTCTATTTCTAGAGCCTTAGCTAGTAATCCAGATATATTATTGATGGACGAGCCATTATCCGAATTAGATACACAATCAAAACTTATGATTTTGAATTATCTTAAAAAAATTAATAAAAGATATAAGATTCCAATTATTTATGTTTCGCATGATATTTCTGAAATGATAGCTCTATGCGATGATGTGTACATGATAGAAGAAGGGAATATTAAAACTAAAATAACATCTTCTGAATTGTCTTTTCAAAGTAATATCAATACGGATTTCCAAAACATATATTTATTGGAAGGTAATGATTCTAAGGAATTATTGATAAATGGAATTAAAATCAAAGTAAATGAAATAGTGAAAAAGACCCAAGTTATTATGATGCTATCCTCTTCTACGATAATGATTTCTAATGAAAAATTAATCTTTGATGTTGCTGACAATACTTTAACAGGAGTATTAACAAAAATTAAAAATTCCGAATCAATTATTAGGCTTTTTTGTGATGTTGGATTTGAAATTGTCTTGGATATTTCAAAAGATTATTTTGATAAACTCAATCTAAAATTGAATGATAGGATTTATGTTATATTTAAATCCATCAATGTAAATATTTCTCTAAGTTAAATAAATGAGGTTGTAAATTGGAATTTAGATTCAAATTAGAAAAAATTGTTAACAAAAATTCTTCAATTTTAACTATTGGTTTAGATCCAGACAAATCCAAAATGCCAATTTCTGATATTTTTGAATTTAATAAAAAAATTATTGATAGTACTTTTGACTTAGTGTGTGCGTACAAACCTAATTTTGCTTTTTACGAGAAAGAAGGACTAGATGGTATTAATGCTCTTTATAAAACTATAGATTACATAAAATCTAAAGATTCTGACATTATAACTATAGGCGATGCCAAAAGAGGAGATATTGGAAATACGAATAAAGCTTACGCAGAATCAATATTGCAAAAAATGGGCTTTGATGCTGTCACTGTTAATCCGTATGGAGGAGAAGAATCATTAATACCATTTTTTGAATATAAAGATAAGGGAATATTTATATGGTGCCGTTCTTCAAATCCTACTTCAGACGAATTGCAAAAAGTAGAGCTAGCTTCGAGTTATGGGGTTCAATATTTTTTTGAATTTTTAGGTACATTAATAAACAAATGGAAATCTTTTAACAATAATATTGGGATAGTAGCTGGAGCTACTAACATAGATGATATCAAGAGATTAAGGAATATTTGTGGAAATAATGTTACATATTTGATTCCAGGCATTGGTAGCCAAGGAGGAGATTTAGATGGAGTTATTGAATCTTTGGGAGTAGTGCGGAAATCTAAATCACTTGATTATATACCGTATATTATAAATTCATCGAGATCGATTATTTATGCTTCTACTGAAGAAAATTTTCAAGACGAGGCACGAAAAAAAGCACTTCATTTTGTGGAATCTGTGAAAACGAAAATTTTTAAATCAGATTAAATATCAATTTTATATTAGTCTAAAAACCAAATATCAAAAAATTATATGTATGTGAATATAAAATTTCGAAATGTGCTAATTTTGTAGAATAATGAAATGAAAGCCCATGATACATCTGAAAATATTACATGGTATGATTATCTTGTTCATATGTTCAAAATGAAATATAATTAAATAAGAAATTTACTAATTAATTATTGGGTGTTTCAGATGTTTGAAATGGTAATAGATAGTATTAGAGTTAGTCTAATGAATTACCAAAGAGTTGTAATATTAAAAGAAAAGTACTCCAAGAGATACTTGCCTATGTGGATAGGTACTAACGAAGCTGAAGCAATAGCACTCAAATTAGAAGATGTTTCTGTCCCTCGTCCAATGACACATGATTTACTTTGCAATTCTTTTGAATTATTGGGAGCCAAAATAGACCATATCGTAGTATGGGATGTTAATCATGAAGATACTTTTATGGCAAAAATTGTTGTAGATTTCAAAGGTGATTTGATTGAAATTGATTCTAGGCCAAGTGATGCTTTAGCTTTGGCAGTCAGAACAAATGCGCCCATTTATGCCGAAGATAAAGTTTTAGAAAAAGCAGGACTTGAACTAGACCAAAATGATGAAGAATTAAAAAATACAGACTCTTTTATTGAAACAAGTAATGAAAAACCCAAAAGCCAGAAAGAACTAAAATTATCTGCTTTTGATGAATTCATGGAAGAACTAGATTTAGACGATTTTTAATAAAAGTACTTGATTTGACCATGTTATATGTATGTGATAGGATTTAAAAGTTTTGAGGAGAAAGATTTGAAGTCCAGAAAGCTTGCTTTAGCTTTTCAGCTCATCGGAATTGGGTGGTATGTTACTGCTTGTATAATTGGTGGAACTTTTTTAGGTTCTTGGATCTCTAAGTTTTTTACCTTCTCAAGCGCAGATGTCCTTTTTCTAACGTCAGGATTATTGATAGGGATACTTACTGCTGGGATTGGGACATACAATTTAGTAAAATTAGTATTAAAATCAGATTAAATGAATAAAATTTTATCTACCTTTTCTAAAATTATTTTGAATCCATTCTTTTTGGGATCATTATTTATCTTGTCAATTTTAGGCGGCGGATTAGGCTCAGCATTAGATTTAGGTTTTTTAAGCGCCCCTTTCGCATATATTTCAATACCTGCTGAAACTTTATACTACTTCAAGAGTGAAGGGTTTTGGTTTGAGTTTATGAATAGCGCAATCACAAACACTTTACTGATGACTCTTTTTACGATATTAACTTTGACCGCAATCTCAGTGATCGCCACAAAAAAAATGAAAATTATTCCCACAGGATTGCAAAATTTGATTGAATTTGCAATAGAAGCAATGTACAACACGTGTAAAAAAATTGCTGGAGAAGAAAAAGGAAAAGTATTTTTTCCATTGATTATGACCATATTTCTTTTTGTTGTTATATCAAACTGGATGGGAGTTTTGCCAGGCACAGGCACTATAGGAAGAATTGAAACTGCGGAAGAATATTGCCATCATCAAGAAGGAAAAAACAATCTTGGGCATGATGTTAAATTTAACATTTACAAAAGTAATGGGATACTCGCATCAACTATGTTTGGATATGGAACTGCTGATTATTCATTGAAATCTAATGACGACAAATTATTTAAAAGTGATACATCACATTCAAAAGATAGTAATAAGTTGATATGCTCTCACTATTGGTTAGAGCATGATTATGCAGATGCGAAAAAAATAAAAGCCGAAGAATTAGGAGTTCAGAACTTTGATGAGAATTATAAAGTTGGGATCCTTGTTCCATTTTTCAGAGGTACAAATTCTGACATGAATACTACTTTAGCATTGGCTATTTGCGCAATGGTATGTATTCATTGGTGGGGATTTAGATATTTAGGCTTTTCAGGGCATGCTGGTAAATTTTTTAATTTCAAGAATGGCCCGATAAATTTCTTTGTAGGAATTTTAGAATTAATTGGAGAATTTGCTAAAGTAATTAGCTTCACTTTCAGATTGTTTGGAAATATTTTTGCGGGTGAAGTGTTATTGTTTGCAATGGCATTTTTATTGCCACTAATAGGAATAATACCTTTTATAGGACTTGAGCTATTCGTTGGATTAATCCAAGGATTAATATTCTCGATGTTAACATTAGTATTTGCTTCCATAGCTACAGTGAAGCATAATTCTGATGACCATTGATAAAATTTGTGATAAATTAATAAATTAAAAAATAAATTCATACATAATAAGGAGTAAAATTATGGAAGGAGACATTTTAAATCTGGGAGCAGGCTTGGCTATAGGAATTGGAGCAATTGGTCCTGGGATAGGAATTGGATTGTTAGGAGCTAAGGCAATGGAAGCGATTGGAAGAAATCCGGAAGCTGCTGGCCCTATTCAGACAAACATGATCTTAGCTATTGCTTTCGCTGAAGCTATTGCTATTTATGCTTTGGTTGTTGCCATTCTAATTAAATTCGTTTAATTTAAAAATTTAGGAGTTTTACATGGATGCAGTAGGCATTAATTGGCCTGGCCTCTTAACTCAGTTAATTAGCTTTATTATTCTTTTTACATTGTTGAAAAAGTTTTTGTATTCACCTGTAGTTAAAATGCTAGAGGATAGGTCGGAAAAAATAAAATCGAGTTTAGAAACTGCTGAGAGAGTTAAGCAAGAAGCTGAACAGACTACTGAAGTAAATGAAACTTTGATGGTTAAAGCACGCGAAGAATCTCAAATGTTAATTTCTGAAGCGAGAGAGCAAGCAAGGAAAATAAAAGATTTAGAGATGGAGAAAAGTAAAGAACAAATTGAAAATGAGAGAAAAAGAGCCATTGATGAAATTAAATCAGAACAAGAAAAAATTATTAATAATATAAGATCAGAATTTTCTGGATTAGCTATATCTGCTGCTGAAAAAATAGTGGAGAAAGAAGTTAATGAAAAAAATCATGATCAATTAATTAATTCGTTTCTTGAAAAAGCAAAGAAAATTAAAAATGAAAATTAAGGTGTTTTATAACTAATGGCTAAAGATTCCAAAAAAGCAAAAAGATATGCGAGAGCAATATTTGACTTGGCTTCAGAAAATAATGATTTTACAAATTGGTCTGAAAAACTGAATTTAATTTGTGATTCAAGTAATAATAATGATTTTAAATTAATTTTAGATTCATCTAAAATCCCCCCTGATGCCAAGTATAAATTAATTGAGGAAGTGTTTGGTTCTAATTTAGATAAATTACAACTTAATTTTTTGAAAGTACTTTCAAAAAATCAATCTTTTTTATTAATTGATGAAATAAGTAAGCAATTTCAATACGAATTGGATAATCAAAGTAATTTCGTGAAAGTTTTACTTACTTCTCCTTATAAAATTGATAATCATATGAGAACAAAAATAGAAGATGTAATTAAAGATATATCTGGTGGGGAACCTCAAATTGAAGAACAAATTGATTCAACTTTAATTGGTGGAATAGTTATCAAAATTGGTGACACTGTTATTGATGGCAGTATAAAAAACAAATTGAAACAATTAAAAAGAGAACTAGTTTAATGGAGTATAGTTATGGCAAATGAAGATATTGCTTCGATAATAAAGCAACAAATCAAAGAATTTGGTGACGAATTAAAAGTTGAGCAAACTGGAACTGTCACTGAAGTAGGTGATGGAGTTGCAAGAATTCAAGGATTATCCAATGTTAAAGCAAATGAAATCGTACAATTTGACAATGATATTTTTGGACTAGCTTTAAATCTTGAAGAAGATACTGTTGGAGTGGTGATTTTAGGAGATTATTTGGGAATCAAAGAAGGAGATGAAGTTAAAAGTACTGGCCGAATTGTTGAAGTCCCTGTTGGCCAAGGAATGATAGGAAGAGTACTTAATCCTCTCGGAGAAGCAATTGATGGCAAAGGAAATGTCAAATCATCTGATACTATTGAAGTTGAAAAAATTGCACCAGGAGTCGTTGAACGTCAATCTATTAATAAACCAGTTCAATTTGGAGTTAAGGTAGTAGATGGATTAGTTCCAATTGGAAGAGGGCAAAGAGAATTAGTGATTGGAGATCGTGGGACAGGCAAGACTGCTCTTTGTATTGATGCCATAATAAACCAAAAAGACGGAGATTTAGTATGTATATATGTTTCTATTGGCCAAAAAGCTTCGAAAGTTGCCAATATAGTTAATCAACTTGAGCTAAATGGAGCAATGGAGCATACCATTGTTGTAACAGCTAATGCCTCTGAATCTGCAGCTTTGCAGTATTTAGCTCCTTATTCAGGATGCGCAATGGGGGAATATTTCTTAGCACAGGGCAAAGATGTTTTAATCGTGTATGATGATTTAACCAAGCATGCGTGGGCATATAGGCAAATGTCATTATTATTAAGAAGACCTCCAGGAAGAGAAGCATATCCTGGGGATGTCTTTTATTTACACTCTAGACTATTAGAGAGGGCGGTAAATCTTTCGGCAGATTATGGGGGAGGTTCTATGACTGCTTTGCCAGTAATTGAGACGCAAGCTGGCGATGTGTCTGCGTATATACCTACAAATGTTATATCAATAACAGATGGACAAATATATCTAGAGCCAGATTTATTCAATTCTGGTATTAGGCCAGCTGTAAATTTGGGGCTTTCTGTGACAAGAGTAGGAAGCGCAGCTCAAACTAAAGCTATGAAATCAGTTGCTGCAAGTTTAAAAATAGAAATGGCACAATTTCGAGAATTAGAAACCTTTGCACAATTTGGAACATCTGACCTCGATGAATCAACAAAGAAACAACTAGATAGAGGTCAAAGAATATTAGAAATATTGAAGCAAAATGAATCTTCACCAGTTTCTATGGAGCAGCAGGTTTGCATGTTTTACATGGTAAATGAAGGTGTTCTTGATGGTATTCCATTAGAAAAACTTAAAGAATTTGAATCGAATTGGTATGATTACGCTGAATCTAATATATCAAAAGTTTTGGAAAATATAATATCTACTGGAGAGTTATCTGATGATGATAAAAAATCTATTTCTGAAATGAGTTCTAAATATAAAAAATCTGTGGGTTACTAAAATATATGGCTAGCACAAAAGAATTAAGAACTAGAATTAAATCAATAGCAAACACTGCTAAAATTACAGGAGCAATGCAAATGATTGCTGCATCAAAATTACGTAAGGCTCAAAATTCTGCTGAAGATTTTAATTTGTTTTCAAATGGATATGACGAAATTAAAAATAGTGTTCTTGGATCTGCGGATTTTGATTTATTGTCAGAAATCAGCCCTTTATTCACATTGAATAGTAATAATATTAGCGATGGTAAAACATTATATGTTTTACTCTCATCCAACCGAGGATTAGCTGGACCATTATTTGGGAATTTGGTCAAACTTTTTGAGTCTGACAATACTAACATCAGTGATAAAAATTTTATCACTGTAGGTAAGAAAATAGAAAAATATATATTGTCAAGAAACT
>Ga0209089_10000584_pt1 | contig 33248 bp, 69 predicted proteins | sample ArcticOcean_MG_C_FD_187431 | JGI IMG/M metagenome (GOLD analysis project Ga0209089, IMG submission 187431) | Marine microbial communities from western Arctic Ocean - ArcticOcean_MG_CB2_150 (SPAdes) (version 2) | ecosystem: Environmental > Aquatic > Marine > Oceanic | place: Arctic Ocean: Canada...
TTGCAGCATTATATAAAGCAACCTCATCTTCCATATTGTCAAGCATCATATTAGTAGTATCAAAATATGTGGGGTCTACTATCTTTTTTCTAACACTTGAGAATACCCACAGTAAAAATTTAATTAGCTTTATGTCATCTATCCACCCTTGCTCTAGAACATATGCAGTAGAAAGAAGAACATCTACCCCGCCCTCTTCTAATTTGGGGAACGTAATTCTTTCGCTGAAGGGCCAAAAAGAGGATTTAAAGAGTCTAGAGAGAAGCCTTGTTTTCTTCCCATCTAGGTTTCTATGAAACATAGAGGATTTGAGTGAGGGATGACTATGAAGGTCAACCAATATTGCATCGTCGTGTAGTTTCTGCCAGTCCATATTATTGTCTTAAAACAAGGGAATGATAAATTTCCATAGGACTACAACTACGGCTGACGCTATCGTCAACCACTTTAGGGCTTTAGCTAATGCCAATAAAAGCTCTTTAAGGGGGCGAGGCTTGTTTTGCAAAATCTCAAACTTTTCTGTGAGCTTTTCCTTTTTCTTATCCCAGCCCTTGGGCTTATCTTCTTTTTCCTTTTTCTTTGCCGCCCTAGCCTCTTCTTTCTCTATCTTAGCCAGCCTGTCATGATAAGTTTCTTGTTCTGCCATTTTAACTACCTATTTAAAAAATACCTACCCACCATCCTCTAGAGATGCCAAGGAAGTATACACCAATTGCTAAACCGACAGCCAACAAAGGCTTTCTTTTAAGTAAATCTAAAATTTTCGACATTTTAATGCCCCCCTAAAAGTGTTACTTAGGACTAATTCTAATAAGAAACGGAAACTCGTTTATCTCGCCTTCCGTACTTTTTTCCTCATCCTTTTCGTCTTTCTTGTTCGATGACCCCTCAATCGGAAGCTTAAGTATCTCGCTCAAACTCGGAACATCTTCATTAGTGTCTAAAGACCATAAAACATTATTCTTTTCTGCCCACGAATGCATCCTTCTTACGGGCACAATAAAATTAAAACCTTCGCCTGCCCCCCTAACGAGCATGCCTACATATTTGCCGGTGTTGTCACCAGAGTCTTCAGATAAGAACACTCCGCCGCCACTAGAACCCGGAAATGCTGTTACTGTTGTTTGGTCAAACACAATGCCCCCGCTGCTGCCAAGATTAAGCACTCTGCCTACCTTAGACATAATTCCACGGGTCATAGAATTAGCGCCCTGCTGTCCAAGCAGAGAGCCGACATGATACAGTTCTGTGCCGATTGGAGTAATTTTATCTCCCTCTAGGAAGAACTGGGCGTCTACATCAATAAAACTTCTTTTTCTTACCATCAGCAGGGCTAAGTCTTCTCCGTTGTCAGCATCGCTGTATTTTATTACCTTGGCGTCCATTTTCAATTCGCCAACTCTGCGACCATTCTCTGTTAGTTCTTTAACTATTTGAGCATCTTTGAATTCAACCAATCTTTTTTGTTGACCGTTCACAATTACGGTTCTAACAGAGCGCAAGCTATCTATGACGTGTCCAGCAGTCCACACAAAGTTAATTTTTTCAGTTGTCTTGGGGCCAGTTTTTACTTCTCTGGTTATGAGAACTCCAGAGCCTTCGCTAAAGCTAGCTTTAATGGTAACAGAAACCTTTTGCAGGTGTTCATAGAGGTCATTGGCCTTAACAATAGAGACCTGCAAAAAAAGACCTAAGAGCATGACTACTGCCAGAAACTTATTTTTCATTGTAAATCCTTCCATTCCTTAAACTTAATTATCTAATTTCTTATCTATTCGTTCCAAAATGTCTGCTATCCGTCTCTGGTCGCCAACTATTTGTGTCATGACACTCTGCATATCTTTTTGTATTTCAGCCCAGCTTCGTGGAATATATGCTAATGGTGTACCGTCTGAATCACATTTATCTAGTATTTCATGTGCGCTTCTCATCCAGTCCCTTTCTTCGTCGGTTAAGACGGATTTTTTAGGCATAGCTTTTACAATTAATACTTCAATAATTTTTCCCAACGCTATTACGATTGCGACAATCGCAGCTAGTACGGGAACCTCTAGGATAGACTCAGGCATTTTATCTCATTTATAAAAAAAAAGAGGAGGCGGGTTTGCACCCGCGCACCTCCCCCAAATAAAGGGCGTTAGCCCGTTTTCTGTTTGTAGTCATCTTGCTTAGGAAGCTTTGCCCCAAACATGTAAACCAATTCACCACGGTCAGCACCAGTTTCACTGCGAACATTGCAAACAGCATCGTCGCTAGAATTGGTGGTGTTGTCTGTGGTAAGCTTAAAGGTAGCGTTGAGAATGGCAACGATGCCACCGGTAACGCTAGAAGAAGCGGAACTGTTCCAGTTGCTTCTCTGTGCAGAAATACCAGTTGCGTCCCAAGCACCATCGGTAAGCGCCGTGATACTCTTGGAGCCATACATTTTCTGACGGCCTCTCTTGTCAGCCTGTCGCCACTGAGTATCAGAACCAACAATTCTAAGCATGGAAGTTGTGATGTTATTAATCTTAGTGCTATAACCCCTGATTAAAAACTGAGGGTCTTCGGGAGTGGGCTGATATGCCAACGTGCCTGAACCTTTAGCCGTCTGAACGCCAGTTGCAGACGCAGTACCGGTTAAAGCAATGACTTTTGCACCATAACCCATAGACCAACCACTATCTTCAGCGAAGTCACGAAGACTTTTACCAGTCCATTTTGAATCAGCAATAGTACCGCCGTGAAGGATGACTCCACCGTTTATCTTTTCATTGCCGCTTGTAACTGCTTGATAAGGAATTGCCATTTTTATTACCTCGTATTGATAAATGGCCAGCTATAGTCCCATTTTTTCCTATAATTAGTTCCAGTTCCTAGCATATTATACACGGTTTTTAAATTAACCGTGTCTTTTTTTTAGTTTCTCTATGCCTTTTTGGACATACTGCCTAGCCGTTTCCCGGCTATAATTATTTTTTTTAGCAATTTCCTGTACTGTATACCCATATATAAATTTTTGTTTTATTGCTATTGCAAGCTTTTCTGGAAGTGAGTCAATCCAATCCAGCGTTTCGCAGATATTTATATCTTCACAGTCTCCGTCCACAGAAAGATTAGTAGAGATTCTTTTGGCTTTTTTGTATTCAGATAGCTGTCTTTTACATTCCCAATCTATACAATTATACAAAAAGGATGTAAATTTTACTTTTCTCTCGGAGTCAAAATTTCTTAGGGCGTCCCACAGGGCAACAAGCTTACATCTATGCAGGTCTTCTGCGGATATTCTACTTATATATTTCTTGCAAACGTGATTTATTATTTTTATATTGTCTTCGTCCTTTAGAGCTTCTTCAAACTCCCTGTCCTTCGCTTTGCTCATTTTGTTCATTTTGTTCCTCCGAACTCACAATAACTCCCCCGGAAAAATCTCTAGCAAGCTTAAATGTAGAAAGCTTTTTGATAAAATTTTCGTCCATATTGTTCGAGCTAACATAATCATATTCCCCGTTGGGAAACACAAAAATAGCCCAATATTTATCTGTTTGAACTTGTGTTTTTATTGTTTCAATTATTTCGTATGTTTCCTCGCAAATTCTACTGTCTTGTTCTTCTTCTTCTGATGTTTGGGTTATAGTGCTTTCAATTTTAATTCTAATTCCATCCCAACCATTGAAAGTAAATAGCTTTCCTATACCAACAAAAAATCTATATCTACTTAAAATAGATAAAAGCTCTATGCCCTCTGTCCTTTCTATTTCTGATTTAATTTGGTTTGTGATTTCAAAATTTGTATATCCAAGCCAACAATCAAACTGTTTGTCTGGACGATTAACGTCCTCGTTATGAAAAAAGCCAATCGGCGTTGAAATCATGTTAAACGGGTTCATTCCAAAGTCAGACCCTTGGAAGAGTATGTTCCCATGAGATAATGCTTCGTCAATTGCTTCGTCAACAGGCTCTTGTGTATAAGTCTCTTCTAAAACTTCTGGCTCCTTGGCTTCCCATTTTTCCCACGCTATTTTTCTTTTTTCTGGAGGCATAATCAAACTCCTATTTTTTCGTGGTTACTCTTCTTTGTGTGTGTTTATTCTATTAGCCAAATCCGTAGGTTTTACTACTACTTCTTGTCCCGATTTATCCTGTATTTTTCCATCGAGCTTTGTTTTTAGTAAAGAGGTTAAAACTCTGGCTGTTTCCTCTTTGTTTTGTCTCATTAGCTGGTCAGTTAAAAAAATGAATGTTCCGTTGGCAAGCTCACCAGAAAAAACTTGAACAAACATGTCTGCAAAATTGTTTACGTCACAGTGTTGCTCATAAAATTCACACTCACAATATATTTCTCCAGAATTGTCAACTGAAAATTTTATAAAGGAGTTCGTTTGTTCCTCATTTTTATAGTCGTCACCGGTTTCCATTGATATTTATCTTCCAGTCAGGGCTAGGTTGATATGTTTTATGATTTCATTATAATTAAAGTCTATCTGTTCTTTCTTGCTTAAAACATTAAACATTTTTATCCAGCTCCCAAGCTTATTTTTTATCGTGTCTGGAATAATCGTAATATAATTGAGATAGAGGTTGCCTTCTCTGTTGGAAACACAGCAGAAATGTTTTTCTGGCCACTCTGGGTGGGTTTCTAGGTGTTTTTTAACAATGCGGTTTAAAACATCTTCTATTTTTTGCTCGTCGTAGAGGGCGAGTCTGGGAACGCCACCATGTCCTACTGTTAGCATTTTAAAGTTGACGGCACTGTCGTCTTCTAGGTTGTGGGCTATAATACCCAAATTAACTATAACCTTATATCTTAATGACAATCGCTCTGCTCCTATCCAAGACTAAGGCTGGATACTATTTCTCTTGCGGTATTTTCCCAAGAAAATTTTTCAGCGGTTTTTATTCCCTCTGTATTTATTAAATCTTTGCCTGACCTTTTTTGTTCGTATACGCTTCTCATATGATTTGATATGTCAGAAATTTGTTCATCATCAATTTTTGCCCATTTACCCTGACCTTTAAACCATTTTCCGTCAAACGCATCTTCTGTGGAGTTGATGTCAACTAAGAGAGAGTTAGAATCGTTGCAAAATTCTGTGTGGGCGGAATAATTTGTGGCGACAATCTGTTTCCCACATGACATCATTTCAAGAGCTTCTAAATTCCACCCCTCTGCACGACTAGGAAAAACACCGCAGTCAGACTGCGCCATGATATTATACACCTCTTTTTGTGTTTGTTGTCTGGGAATTATTCTAATCTTGTTTCCCAGTTTAGAATTTTTATATAGGCTCTGCCACTCCCTATTTCCTTCTACGTCATAGAAAGGATTGTGGCACATCATCCACAGTTCTACGTTGTCATCTTCATTAAACGCTTGATTGAACGCTTCAACTAGTACGTCGTGCCCCTTTCTAATTTCCCACTTTCCAACATTTAGAAAAATTGTTTCTGTTCGGTTTGAATCTGTTTTAGGAAATATATTCCGGTCTACCCCTAGAGGTATGACAGAAACTCTATAGTGACCCTTTTCTAAAGCGTCAACAACTATTTTTTTAGCCCAAGATGAGCAAACAAAAATCTCATCTAGGCTTTTAAGATGGTGTGTTTCGTTGGGGGCAAATCGGTCAAGCTCAAAAATAGGAAACCCTACCCTTGTTCCCCTTCCCACAAATTGACTCATATCGTGCTGATGCCAAATCCTCACACATGGAGCAGAGAAGTTAGGCAAGCCCGCCTTAGATACACAGTCTCGCAGTACAGCCGCATCCTCTGCGGAGGCTTCAGGGCTTCCGATGGGCCACAGGGCAACATTTGCAATTTTAGATAGGTGTTTCGTCACATTAGCCCCTACTACACCGTATCCTAAGCTGTTTATTGGTGCTATTATATTTATGTCCATTCAGCCCCCAATCCTTTGTGCCCAATAAGAAATGCTTGCCTTCTCATAATTTTTATTTATATCTTTTGTCTTTTCCACAATTTCCATCAGAATTTCTTCTGTGATATAATAGAGAGAGTTTATTCTTATTACAGGCAAGCCTTCAAAATAAGAGGTGGTCTTGCTTTCCAATACTATTGGGGTACAGCCCAAGTATAAAGCCTCCCATATTCGATGACAGTCCACCCCATTCCCCTGTGGACAAAGAACAAATTGATGTTTAGCCATCTCTCTTAAGTATTCGTCTTTAGGAAGAGTGGGCTGCTCTTGTACGGTTGCCCAAGGAAAGTTTGAATTTGCAAAATGGCGTTTAAGATGAACTCTTTCGTTTGTATAGGTTTGCCAATTTACATAAAGAAGTTTATCTTTTTTGATTTCTTCATTTTTGACTTGTGATATTAGTTCGGTATCGCCTTCCCCTACGCCCATAGGAATCCCCACAATTCTGTCATGACTTAGCATCGGATTTACTAAATACCACTTTTCAATATTAGAAGGAATTTCATTAAAAGTTGAAAGTGTAAAGGAATAACACTTTACTGAATAAGTGTCGTGAGAATCGCACTGTTCTTTATCACACCTAGCCGGAATAAATAAATCCGTATATCCTGCTTGTTCTATCTCGTTAGAAACAAACGGAATCCATTTCATCATATCCATGCCAACAGGATGCTCTTCTTGTTTTGCTAGCCCAAAATCGGTATAACCACTTACTACCGTATATTTTCTATCAGTTTGCTTGCATTTCTCAAAAAAGTCTTTTATGTGTTCAATGTTAATATAAACCAGACCGCCTTCTGGCAATGTGTCACCTGTGCGAAACTCCGTTTCACAAAACACATCTCTCCAAAATTTACAGTCTAACATTTCATTTGAATTCATTTATGATTCCTTCCTAAATAGGGTTACTGCATTTTAACAGCGAGGCTTTACTATTGTCAACAATAATTATAGAGCGGGCCAGATAGCCTGATACATAAAAAAAAGGGCCACAAAAACCCCTAAGAGTTTGTGCGACCTGTTTATTTTCGTAACTGTTTGCTATTCGCTGTCTTCTGTGGGAACACACTTTCCCTCTTTTTCCACGTAGCCCTCGTTGCAATTGGGTGGATACCCAGCCTTTTCGTCAGCATAAGATTCAACAGTCCTATTCAAAATATGGCCTGACGTGTTTAATTTTTCCCCCTTGCCCTTAAACAATAGGGGTCTTCCGTTCTTTTTATACGGCCCCTTTCTGGAATAATAAAAAAGCTCACCAGTTTTGGGGTCTTCGTATACAAATTTTTTTGGAGATGGCATTGTTGTCTCTATTTTAGTAAGTGTCTATTAAACCTGAAAACTACTCCCACACCCACAGCTTTTTGTGGCATTAGGATTATTGAAAACAAAACCACGCTTAGAAATATCAGTGTAATAATCTAACGTAGTTCCTTCTAAATACAACGCGCTTTTATTATCTACAATAACATCTACACCATGTTGATGATATAACGCATCCTTTTCCTCATCGTAGTCATTGCCTACAGTTAAGTTATATTGGAAACCGGAGCATCCACCACCCTCCACAGCAATCCTTAGATATTTTTCTTCGGTATCTTTAAGGTATTGCTTAGCCTCTGCTCCTGCGGCTTCCGTTAATTTAATTGTTGATGGCATTATTATTTTCCGTATAGTTTTCTAATTCTTGAAATGTCGTCTTTTTGTGGCGTTACTGTGTTGGGATTATAGTAAGGATACATCAACGCCGATTTGTCTGCGGAATGCCTCAGACCTAAAAGGTGTCCTATTTCGTGAGCAGCCACGGCCCGCAAAACAAAACTATTGTTCTCTTTCTTTAGTGTCCACTTTTCGGCAACATCAAATTTTGACAGGAGAAGCCCACTAAACTTTTTGCTTCCGGGTAGTTCTGCCCAAGCTAAAACGTCTCCGGGTTCACCAAAGCCTTCTGATGGTTTATTTCCAACACTAAAAACAATGTCGCAATCAAAAATATTATCAACCTGATTAAAAGTCATGCCACAAATGTCAGACCAAGATTTAAAAGCTAGCTTAAACTGTAAATCCCAGCTTGACAGGGCCAATTCTTCTATGTCTCTATTTAAAAAGAAATACTTTAAATGTTTTTTGTCCCATTTATTTGCATTTTTTCGTTGCAGATGTTCTACATTTCCACATCTGAACGAGCAACCGCTCTCTGATAATTCCTCTTGCCCATAAGCCTCAAGACCGTAAAAACCAGACAAGCTGGTGTATAAGAATTGCCTACGTTGCATGTTGCACCCCTTTCAAAGTATGCAACCACAGAAATCCTCCTTTATTAAGGAACCCTCCAAAGAATTACAAAACCGATTCCGTATCTGTTTCTATAAAATATCTAGGGCGACCAGACATGTCAAGTCTTTGTGTATGCTGGTCTATCCCAAAATGCTTAAGCAAGGTGGCAGTAACATTTTGTGGATTAATTGGATTTGTTTTTGGTTCTTCTGCATTGCTGGTAGACTCACCAATAAATCGACCAGTCGGAAAGTCTCCACCAGCCAGCATAAGCGGAGACAGCCTTGGCCAATGGTCACGGCCAGCATTACCATTTATTTTATATGTGCGGCCAAACTCTCCGGTTACTACTAGCAGGACATCTTTATTCATGCCTTTGGCATATATATCATTAATAAATGCTGATAAAGCCTTGTCAATAGGTGGAACCTTGCCCTTGAGGGCTTGTGAAATGTTGCCATGCATGTCCCATCCACCATACTGAACGGTGACAAATTTTGTGCCAGCTTCTACAAGTCTACGAGCTAAAAGAAGCTGTTCCCCTATGCCCTTGCCATAGTTGGCAAACATTGCAGGGGGTTCCTTTTTAATGTCAAAAGCTTCTGCCACTTTACCTAAAAGCATGCTGTATGATTGGCTGCGAAGGTCTGACCATGCGTCAGCACCACTGTCAACGCCCTCTCTGAGCCTGTCCAAGCCACTCAAAAGCTCCTGATTACCCAAGAACCTCTCTGGTGTGATTTTTAATTGGAGGTTCTTAACCCCCTGTCCGCTAGACTCATATGGCTTTGTCTGACTTCCGAGCCACGCGCCTTCATCAAAGCTAATCCCATTAACTCTGACATAGGTGGGCATGCCACTAATAGGATGATTAGAGCCATAGGCTGACGACACGATAGAACCGTAAGAAGGGTGGTATGCAGGAGATTGCGGCGTGTTATCTGTACTGTTATGTCCAGTCATTACCCAGTGGGTTGCTGTGCGATGACTAGCATTGCCATGCGCAAATGACCGAACCACAGATATCTTGTCACCTACGCCTGCCAGCCCAGTCCAGTCGCCCCCAATGAGATAATCACCATTGGTCATTATGCTGCCATTCACGGCTCGAACATTATCTGGAGCGTCTGGCTTAGGGTCAAATGTTTCTACTTGAGTAGCACCGCCACCAAGCCACACCCAAACTACAGACTTGTTGTTGGGAATAAGGCAGGTCGCGTCATCTGCATAAAGGTCAGAAAGACCTATGGCAGAAAGCCCTGCTCCAATACTACCAATCCTCATCAAGTCTCTGCGATTAAAACGAAGGTCAAGCATTTGTGGACTCCCCCATCCTTAATTTTCGTAATAGTATATATTATTATACACTAAAAATAAGGCTTATTTGCTAAATGCTGCTTGAAGAAGCTCTTCTGAGCTATCGAAGGTCGAGTTTGCGCAAAGTTCAGAAACTATCTTTTTGGCTTCTGTTTTTGTGTAGCCCATCTTAACAAGGGCGACTACAACCTCTTGAATAATTTCGTCACTTGTGGTGTTCTGAGGTTGAGGGGTGGGTTCAGGTTCAGGAGGGTGGGCGGGACTAGGCTTGTTCGATACCCCCACTAAGAATTGCTTTAGCAGGTTGTTTAATTCTCTTAGCTCTTGTCCAGATTCAATTTGTTCTGGCTCTATTTCAATAGTTGGTTTACTAATTCTTGACATGAGCAACTCATGTTGATGCCTTCTTTCTTGTATTCGTTTATTTTTCATCAAATTAACGATAAGAAATATAACAACTAGAATAAAAAACCCCGCAGAAAGCAGGGTTGGGTCGAAGTCAGAATTCAAGACTGGCCCCCTTAGTTTGTTTCGGGATTAAAGTATTCGTACTCACCATTATCCTGAAAGCTATCTTCGTCGTCCTCTACCTCTTGAGCTTGCTCGTTCGTCATCATCATATCCATAAACTGAGCAAACTCTTCGGTAGTCCATTCACCCCCATCAGACTTATGCATTACGCTCTTAAGTGGCCCTGCGTAGTCAGCCACTACTTCATAGCGACAGCATCGAACCTTCTGGCACTCGGAGTCTACGGGTACTGAGACTACATCTCTTGGGTTAACCTTAACGATAACCACTAGGTCTTCGTTATGCTCACACCGATAACCCTCAACATACTCAATTGCCCCAACATGCAAACCATCGCTGCATCCCATATTACAATTGTCATCTACTTTTCGTCGCTGCATTTCTACAATGCTTCCAATTTTATTATCAATTGCTCCCGTCCACTTGTCAGTATAGTCTTTTCTAAGAGCCTTATAAGACAAGAAGCAACCATCCTCCGTAATGGGCAGGTTTTTATTCTCAAGAAAAGTATACAGTTCTTCCACGGCTCTATTGGAGGGGTTACTGAGAATATTTTCTAAGAACTTAAGCATTGGCTGAAACGGGAAACCATTTCGCATCATTGTCATAATGCGTGAGGTTAATGTATTATGAATCACTTCCTCTTGGTAGGACAAGACGCCATCCTTAATATCAATATCCCCGTCGCTATAGTTCAGAATGGATGCGGGTATATCAATAAGAGCCTTAATGCTCTCTGGGTCATTGTTAACCAAACACTCTTTAATAGGCATGTAGTTTGGGTGGTCATGCCCAATACTAAAGCTTTGATTATCAATAACAATCGTCATTGTTCCGTTGCCGCTGATGATATAATTCATCCTACTTCTCCTCAAAAACAGGGGTGGTGTTCTCGATAAGGTCAACATACTCCGAAATTTTTCCAGCATCTTCTTCGTCTATGGCACGATGTGTAGACCAGTTAAAAGTAAACAGGTCAAGCATGGGATACCTTTTCTCTATTCTTTCTTCTAATCCATCTAGGGGAATATAGCCTTCGTCGTGTTCTATTCTAAACAGGCTATAGTTAGCTAAGTTCTTGGCCGCTTCGTATGCTTCTCGGTTTTCTTCTAGCGACTTATGCCTAGACACATATTGCTTGATAAGGTTTTCGGATTTAGTGTGTTTGACAATCTTCTCTAGTGACTTGAAGCCTAGCAAAGCTCCAGACGCCGCCCTTATATCCTTAATCCGATTGGCCCATTTCTTTTCCACCATGCAGGACTCAAGAATTTTGTTCACAAAGTCCTCAAGCCTGACCCATTTGCTGCTTACCTTCTGAAACTTTTTTTGCTTTAAAAGCGTAGGCTTAAACCCATAGATAGGGGTTTTTGTTTCGTGGCCCATCGTCTTTAGCTTATCAAGCATAGCTGATATGCGACTGGGGTGTTCATCATGTCCAAACTTGTCTCTATAATTGTATCTGAAAATTTCTGCATAAATTCCACCAGCTTCCAAGTCAACTTCTACGTCAGACCAGTGGTTATTGGTATCCCACCCTCCGGTCGGCTTATAGATACATGCCTTAGAGCGAGTATAGCCTCCCCCACCAGAATAACCAGAGAGGGGTTTTTCAAGGGTAGATGCGTTTTTAAGTACAGATGGGAGCATGCCCATCTTTTCAAGGAAGCTCTTAATTGCTTCGTCGCTACCCCTTACAAGGTAAATTTCCTTTGCGCTTTTGCTTTCAATGTAGGTTTTACACCTGCTGATTGCACCCCTGCCTAAGTCATCAAGATAAAACAGGATGTCTTTCTTGGAGGGGATTGCAGCTACATCCTTTTCATTCTGCACAGTATCTCTCCACAATCCTTTATGGAATCTCTGACAGTCTAAGCCTGTGATTTCCCAAACTGCAATACTGGTGTTGTTCTTTTCAAACATCTTTTTGCCGCGCCACATAACATCGTTAGTGTCAAACACTCCATTAAGACTGTTTAGCATTTTGTCTGAACTCTTTAAATCACTATATAAGAGTCTGGCATCCCACAGGGTTTCACATGCTTCAAGTTTAGACTCCAGTATTTCACCTATTTCACCAATAATCCTATTAAGCTTCTTTAGGATATTTTTCTTGGTATACTCATTGTATGATAGAGATTCTCTTGATGGAGTTACGCTTATCTCTCCAATATCAAAATGAATATCTATGTTTCCACGTAGAATATGCTGTATTGATTTTTCTTCGCTATCAATAATATTAGCACTAATTGGATAGCATACGCTTCCCATGATAGCACAAGCATCCCAACTGTAATCGCGCCTATCGTTACCATCGTGAATAGCCCAATCATCGCCTTCTATCAGGTAGTTGGGACTGCTAATCTCAATTTGTTTTCCAGTAATATTGGGATTTACTGCAAAGAAAGTATAAAGCTGTTTTGCTTCTTCCTCAAAGTCAAAGTTATCATCTGAGTTAACAGGAAAGCTAACACGAAGGCCATTCCGTTCCTGTGTTTCCTTACTGGACAGTAGGGCAAATACAGGCTCTTCTTTCTCATTTTTATACGCACTATAAAGCTTGTGTTCGCCATTATAAAATGATTCCACACTAAAGCTATCATTATAGGCAAACGGAGACTTACTGCCCAGACCCATGCAGCCAACGGATTCATTGGAGCCTGTTCGACTTGAGCGAAAATAAGTCGTATACAAGCTCATGCAATCTTCATGAGATAAGCCTGTGCCGAAATCCCTTATAGAGAAAAAGGGTTCCATCTCGGTAGGCAAATGTACACTGAAAGGTTCAGTGGGATTACCATTGTCCACCTGAGCGTCGAGAGCATTGGTAGATAGCTCTCGGACAACTGCACGGACTTTATTAGCATACAGCCCGTCAGATAGAATAGAGAATGCTTTTGCCGTTGCTTCAATAGTGTACTGAGACTCTTCAAAGTCTCTGCTACGCTCAATCTTATTTTCAGAGTGGGTCAACTTCATTTTTCAATCTCCAGCAAAGTTCAATTTATACTACAGTATAAAGTGTCAAATCAAAAAGTCAAGAGTTTTTTTATGGCTATTTTCTTATTTTTGTAAATGGTGCGTATTTATCCATTGTATTGTTTTAACATCAGACCGCATGAATAAACTATTAGTTCTAATTTGCCCAGCGGTTCTTTTTACGCCCTTGAATATTGTTCCATCCGTAATGCCTGTTGCCGCAAATATGCTTGGGCCACATACCAGCCTACCCATAGGCATTATGTCTCCTACTGGAACCCATTTTTCATCATTGGCAGAAAAGAATATGTCTTCTCTACCAGAAGCATTGCTTTCATATATTTGGGCTTCCATTCCCCCACCTAAACATTGTATGGCAGAAGCAGAAATAACTGCTTCGGGGGAGCCTCCTATACCATACACAAAATCAACATCGCTTGTCGGTAGGCAGCTAGCAAGAGCGCCAACTATGTCGCAATCTCTGATAAGCTTTACTCTTACTTTAAGGTCTCTAAGTTTTTGTATGACCTTAGAGTGTCGTGGTCTATCTAGAACGCACACCATTAATTCTGGAATTAGCTTTCCAGTTGCTAAAGAGGCGAGTCTAAGATTTTCTTCTAGCGGGTTTCTTAAAGAAAGCTCAACCTTATCTTTAATCTTCTTTCCGTATGCTATCCTGTTCATATAGTAATATCCAGTATAGAACATGGAAGATGGACAGCCTACAGATATGACTGACATGGCCTCTGGCCCAGAGGTAACGGTCTGAGTTGTTCCTTCTATCGGGTCAACAGAAATATCGAGCCATGTTGGTTCTCTGGTTCCATATCGAAGCCTGTATGTGGAACCGTTGGCCTCCCAAGTCTTTGCTTTTTTACCCACGGTTTCGCCTTTGAACAAGCCAAAGGACTCATCCTTTTCCCCCTCCCCCATAACAACTCTACCGGCAATCTCTATCTCTGTGTTGAGCTTCTCCCGCATCGCTTCTGTGGCGGCTTTATCCGCAAGCTCTTTTTCTCCAGAGCCTATCCATTCTGATGCGGCAATGGCGGCAGCTTCTGTTGCTTCTACAATATCCGAGCTTATTTTCATAACACCCCTTTTATTGTAGGCGTACTTTCATCGGCAGCTAATATATCTTTACCATCAGATATAAGTTTCGAGATTGTTTTTTGCATGCTGCCGTTTAGCTGCGTAGCGGCCAAAATACATGACCGCACAGAACCCCTATTATAAAAGGCACAATAGGATGCTGCCTAGAAATTGTATATATAGAAAAACTAAGTGTTGCGTTTAAGTCCTTAGCATAAAACATTACTATGCTATCCCAGACAAAGACAACACAAAACGTAAGTATAATTAAAAACTTGGTTACGTTTAAAAAATCAATCATTTTACCCTGTTCACTTTTATGAATGTTGTTCTTTTGCTAAAATCCTTCAGTGTCTTTGCTCCGACATAAGCACAAGCACTTCTTATTCCTCCTAAAATTTGATGTACGGTTTCCTTCACTGGCCCCTTATAAGGAACCCTTTTAGCTTCCCCTTCTGTTGCTCTATATTCTGCGACCCCGCCACTATGTTTATTCATAGCGGCTGAGCTTGACATTCCATAAAACTTTAGCGACTTCTTTTTTTGTCGTAATTTGCCGTCTTGGTCAACTTCAATCTTCCCTGCGACGAATGGCTTGTCTTTTGGTTCTAACCATTGAAGGTCATTTTCCCATTCCCACTCCCCTTCACATTCATCGGTTCCAGCTAGCATGCCACCTAACATGACAAAATCTGAGCCTGCCCCAAACGCTTTAACTACATCCCCCGGAGTTTTGCACCCCCCATCTGCACAAATATGAGCGTTAAGACCATGTGCCGCATCTGCACATTCTATTACGGCAGAAAGCTGTGGGTATCCTACGCCAGCTATTAATCTAGTAGTACACACACTTCCCGGCCCAATACCTATTTTAACTATATCTGCCCCACCTTGCAAGATTAATTCTTGAACTATTTCTGGAGAGCATACATTTCCAACCATAAGTATAGCTTTAGGGAATTGCGCTCTTATTTCGGCAACCCTATTTACAAAGTAGTCTGTGTACCCATTAGCTACATCTATACATATATTATTAATGGAAACCTTGCTTGATATCTGATTTAATTTTTCTCTATCTTTCTTTCCTGTTCCCAGCGTGTAAAAAAAATAGTGGGAGCCAGCTCTTTGTTTTATGAACTCGCACAGGTTATCTATTGAATAATGTTTATGGAGACATGTTCCCATGTTATGGTTAGCAAGACTGTCTGCCATAGCAAAAGTGCCAGTAGTATCCATGTTTGCGGCGAGTATGGGTACTCCTTGCCACTCTTGATTAGAGTTTCTTGACTTAAATGTTCTGATAATGTCCACTTCTTTTCTGCTCGCCGTTGCAGACCTTTGTGGTCTAATTAGAACATCTTGAAAATCTAATTTTATGTCTTCTATAATTCTCATTGTATGTCGCCAGAACTTTTCTGTAGCTCATATATAAAGGCTAGGTTGGCTATTGCGTAAGATATGAACACTACGGACAAGGCAACCCTGCCCTTTTTATAAGAATCATAGGCTGCTACACCGTAGCATACTATCGTTATACACAAACCTATTGAACCCACTTTATCTCCTTACCTCACTATTTTTCTTCCATACTCCGGTCATTATAGAAGGGTCTACGTCAAGCTCAATAGACCTATTAATTAAGGCGTTTAAATCCTTGGGAAAGCATGTTCCACCAAAGCCCCTCTTTCCGTCTGGGCCGGGAACGCTCCAATGGGAGTCTCCAAGCCTCTTGTCAATGGTCGCAAGCTGAACAACTTTGTTATAAGGAATATCAAGCTTTTGGCATATCTGACTTAACTCATTGGCTAATCCCACTTTTACGGCAAGATGTACATTAGTGGTATACTTCACCATTTCAGCCACGGTCGAAGATGTTTCCCATATAGGAATCTTAGGATATGCTTTCTGATAACATTGACTTACGCTATCTAAAATATCATAGCTGCCACCAATAATTATTCTGTCCTGATTTTTGAAGTCTTCAACTGCATTAGCCTCAGTTAAAAATTCAGGATTAAAACAAATACTACAGTGTACATATTTTTCAGATAATGCCTGCGTGGTTCCCGGCACAACCGTCGATTTAATAGCAATAGTTGTCGCTACATCTTGTAGCTTTGCTTCTTCGTTGATTAATTCTACAACGCTCTCTACTATTGAAGTGTCACAACTACCACTTGGAAGCATCGGGCTTGGAACACAAATAAAGATAGGCCCATCGACCTTTTGCACTACCTCTTTTATACTGTCGCAATTGCTTTCCCCGTTAATGTCGTAACAAAGAACATCAAAAGCGTGGAGCATGCCCTCTTTAACGGCTGTGCCAACTACTCCACATCCTATTAGCCCTATCGTTTTCACTATTAATCTTTACCTCTAAGTCTGAGCATGTGTGTGTTGGTAAGTTTTGTTGTTTTTAAAACCTCAAAATCTTCTTTACTATGGCTTGGATTGTTCCACCTAGCTTCCAGCAAACACATCTGGGATGCTTCTAGGTCGCTGCTGGCCAATACTTCTGACGTAATTACACCCCCCCCAACTTCTATGTCTACTTGGTATTTATCCATTTTCCTAATCGTCGTGGTGAAGTCCCGCACAATCTTTTTGGGGGGGATGAAACAAATTGAAAAGCATTTGTAGGCTTACTTTAAGAGACATGTTCTTGGCAGGCTTGCCAATTTCATCATTAAGTTCTTCAACAAGATTTTGAGCAGTTTCAAGGTCAACGTATTTTATAATTATCCTATACATCTTGTTTGCTTCGTGTACACTAGTTGGCATTTTTAATAGCCTCCTTTACGGGAAGTCTGTAAAATTTATCGAAGCGTTCACCATTATACCCCGGCAAATTTGGGGTAGCTTTGACAACCTCCTGATAAATCTCCAGACATTCTGGGCAGGAAACGCCATGATGCTCTGCTGAGTGCGGCGATTCGTAGTGATTATTTCTGATTGCCATATTCATTATAGTTCTAATATGGGAAGTTTGCCCTTCTAAAAGTATATAAATATTGCTTATTTCTTCTTCTAGACTTTCAGGAGTTTTCATTTCTTCCTTCACCGTAAAAGAGGTTAACTCTTCTTTTAGCTTCCTGTTCTCAAAAACTATATTAAAGAAAGAGTATGCAAACAAAGAAACGATAAGAAATGAAGAAATTAGAAAAGTTATTAAGCCTTCTCGAACACTTGTTTGTCCGCCCATGATAAAATCCTTATTGGTTAAATTATTTTTGTAGAAGCACCCCCGGCAAGAGTCGAACTTGCAACCTACAGATTAGAAGTCTGTTGCTCTATCCATTGAGCTACAGGGGCTAGAGGCAATCTATGACCTCATCTGTATCTATAATATGTTCGTTTATCGTGTCAATTACAAAAGGATTCCTATCACATACGAACCCCCTTTCGCTAACCACAAACTTATCCCCTATCGCAATACCAGAAAGCTCTTTTCGGTCTTTGGTTAACAAGACCCCCATAGCTTTTATGCAGGCTTCAAAGGGCTTGTTTGCGACTAACACAACTTTTAGGTCATTGCTTTCAACGTAATATTTAGGCACGCTATTTCTCCATCGAGCTATCCATAGCCTTTTTTAGGGGCGTGAGTCTTTCTCTATTATCATGCTGCATTTTGTCTAAAATTTTCTGAACCTTAGTTTCTTCCCTAGTCTCTTTTCTTTTTGCTAATATCTTTTTTCGCGCAAACTTTTCTTTATCTTTTCGCTTCTTAAATTTTTTCTTGTTTTGATAATCTGACATTTCTTCACCGTGTATAAGACTATATTTATAAATAGTGCTGGAGGGACTCGAACCCTCACGCCCCTTACAGGCACAGGATTTTAAGTCCTGAGTGTCTGCCAATTCCACCACAGCACTAAAGTGGAGGCGGCGGGAATCGAACCCGCGTCCTGTCTTGCTTCACTAATAACATCTACATTGTTAGTCTGTTGTTATCACACAACAAACAAAGCTATCCAAATTATCGGAGTCAGGTTAATTATAACCATTCGTTACATTTGATTCAAGTGTAACATCTATATCCGAATTATCGGAGTCAACACAATTGGGTAAAAAGGTCTGTGTAACCCCCGCAGCTAAGCTGCAATTGCTAAATTAGATTCGGCAATTAAAAATTTGGTCAACTTTTATAGTGGCCTGTTGACCAGCCACTCAATGCAGTTACTACTTTCACAAACAGTCGATACCATTTCGCCCCCTTATTCTTCCCATTCCCATCCCGCAGCTTCAACTACAGTTTCAACATCAAAGGAAAGCTCTGGCGAGCTTTCAAAGCCTCTTCTGTTCACATCAAATTCATGGTCAACAGTAATTCTTTTTGTAATACTATTTATAGCTCTACAGCAGGCATCAAAAGGGTTTTTAGCTACCAGAACAACTTCTAACTCACCGGATTTTACATAAAACTTAGGCATTATTTTATACACCACCCGTTACTAGATTACACATTTTAATAAAATGCTCTTTTTCAAAACTGTGTTTCATTAGATTTATATGTTTATGACAAAACTCTATGTTTCCCAGCACATACCCCTTTGAGTTATCAATCCTGTCCAGAGATGCTGTTCTTTCTTGTCGCCACGCCCGCACACCAAAGGTTAAATCTTCGCCAGTATATGCACACTTGCCTTTTTGTTTTTCCCATTGGTTTCTCACATCCTCTATCGTAATAGAAAATTCTTTATCCCGCCTACCAGCCCCAATCTTGAAAGAATTGAAAAATCCCAGCGGTATATCTCCACAACCTTGCCATGCATGCGAACCTTTTCCTGTGGTGCAACGTTTGCATCCACAGCTTTTAGTGTCGCCAGCGTTTAATCTCCCCGTCGGAGATTCATATTTATTTCCACAATCACATTGAAGAAGCCACCGATAGTGGCCATGTTTATCACGGATTTTCATGTCGGCAATAATAACACCCATCCCAAATCTTTGACCTATATCAAATATTTTTCTTTTTCTAGGCATTAATTCTCCAAGTAGGACGGGATGGAATTGAACCATCGACCTGTCGCTTATAAGACGACTGCTCTAACCACTGAGCTACAGTCCCATATGCTATTTCTTGCTTCCTATTATAACATAGTTAGGCCACGATGATACAGGAAATTCTTCAAGAACCTCTATATCAAAATCTTTCTCAACCTTCTTGATAAAGTTTGCTTTTCTAAGTTCGTCGTGCATGTTCATCAGCAAGTATATGCTATTTGATGTTAATATGTATTCATCGTAGTAATCATCAATTCCAGCATCATCCATTTCAGAAAGACAAAACTCACTAATGGCTAAATCATAGGTAAATCCATGTGGCTGCATCTTTACTTCTTCTTCGCTTCCAAAAGAGCGAGTGTGCATGTTTTGCATGCCAGAAGCATAGGAGATGCTTTTATGCATACCAATTCTATTCAAGTATTTTCTTGTTAAAAGCACCACGTTATCTAAATCTACCAGATGATAGTTAAACAAATCATAGTAAGTATGGAGCATGTAACACAGTCCACCATACCCCACCCCTATTTCGACAACGCTTTTATTGTTAAGAGAGCCAAAGTGTGTTTTAATATCGCATAAAGTGTGTAAATACCTAAGTGTGCTGGGAGATATGGGGCCGGTTTCGGATTCCCACAATGCGGGTTCACCAACAGTGTCATTAACTATAAATTCATCCATCCTGTTAAAGATGGAGGGGAAGCTGTCTTTTATATTGTTGTACCAAACCTCTGCTTGCCAGTCAGTAGCCATGCCCACGATTGAATTATAATTAGGGTTGCTCTTAAAACCAAGAAAGTCTTGTTCGCTAACAAGGAACCTGTTTACCGAGTGAGAATATCCCAAGGCAAGCCCCGGTGAAACTGTCCACATAATATCATTCCTTTAAAAAGACAACTAGCCCCCACCAGCAGAACACCAGTGGAGGCTAGCGTCGGCGGGGGTTACTCGTCCTCTTGGTTAAAGAGGTTCTCTACCTTCTTATTAAACTCTTCAACAGCTTCTTCTGTGCTTTGAAGAGTCTCTCCAGCACTTTCGTCAAAAGAAGGGATAAGAATGGCTCCTTCTTCTACGGGGCGCTTTTCGATAATAACTGCATGGTCTGGGTACACGTCTTCCATAGCAGCATGGTATCCATCCTCATACTTCATTTCGGCAATATACTCATTCTGAGTTAAACCTTGCTCGTAACCCTCATGCCAAGTTGAAGAAAAATTTTCTTCGTTTCTAAGGAAGGCTGTGATTCCCTCTAGCCTCCCCTGCTGGATAAGAGACTCGCTTGTTAGCCCATTTAGGTCAGACATCCTACTATACAAAATCTCACTAAGCCACTCCGAGTTAACATTGGAGCGTAAGTCCTCAAGCTGCACGATGCTCTCAAGCCGAGAAACTTCTTTCTGTAGACCTATGGAGTAATTGGCAAGTGTAAAAAACGAAGCAGCAGCGCAAAAAACAGAAATCTTTTTAGTAAAGGTGTTCATAGAACTTCTCCTAGAGTATAGCAAAGGAAGAAAATTAATGTGTTAAGTTTAGTAGGTGTTTTAAAGTGCCCCCCGTTTAATCTTTAACTTCTTATTATCCGACCACCCAGCCTAGTGTAAGGTTTTGATTTTGAATTGTCAACCACAAATTTTAGAATTTTGTAGAATCGAATCAGGAAGGATGGGCTACTACAAATTACTCCTAAAAAGATGCCGTAGCAAGGTCGTCACCGCTACGACATCTAGAAAGAACATAGTAATAATGTTACGCCATAGCGTTTACACCAAGAGCCAGCTTCATTCTGCCGCGAAGCACTTGGTAATTTCCTCTATTCGAGGACGCCTTACCTGCGTTTACTACGTTGTCGGCCAGAGTTGTGCTTACCGAAAGATTTCTAGCGGCAGACCTCTGGCCTCTCTTGGTGTCTCGAAATGTTCCATTGCCGGTATACCGACAAACAGCAGTTAAAGGACTAAATGTTCTTCCCCTGTCAGCGCCATTTCTAGCAACACCTAAAAGTTGGTTCTTTCCATTAACAGACCATCTATAAGCCTTGGTCGTCTTTTCAAGAGTCAGTATAAATTGTGTCTCGTTCATTTTTTTCTCCTTATTTTGTTCCATCCTATATCGTTATTCTAAACCACTCACGCCCAATTTGCAACAAGTTCAGTCCGAAATTTTTATGACACCATTACATCCTCAACCCCTCCGTAAATTATATACCAGACGACAAAAACCTGAACAGTAAACACTGATACCATACAGACCCAAGCCCACCTTCGCTTACACTTATATAAGAGAGCTAAAATTCCAAGAGCCAGCATTGTTCCGGCAAGTTTTAGCGAAACAAAAATGGACACATCCCCATCGTCCAATTCTATAAGCCACAGCCCAAGTGGATTTTTTTCTATTGAAGATATGAACTCTCTATTTTTTACCAGCCAAAATGTATCATAGGCAGACACAAGACCTACACCCACCCACAAAATGCTGTAAAGTATAAACCATCTTTTAGCACACATTGTTCATTTATGTTTCCCCATAGACCTTTTCAAAATCGAAAAAGCGCCATTTGTTGTGACTGTCTGCATTACTATTTGTGTTTACATGCTTCAAGTATCCCATAACCCCACTCCAGTCGTCAAATACCATGTCGTGAGGCACAATTCCAAACATCCAGTTTGGCAAATCCTCTTTTCCCTGCTTGCATCGTATGATTAGCGGCTTCTTTTGGGAAACAGCAACGAACGCTTCATGGTATGAGCCACAAAGATGAACGTCTAAATCTAAGTTCATTACTACGAAGTGAGCTATATCAACCATCCTTAAGTCCACTGAGCAAATTGGCTTCATTATCTCAGACACTTCATCGAATTTCCCATTTTCTTTCAAACTGGAAATTTTTTCTCTGGTGTTATAATCCTCTGGAGCAAAGTCGCTTGGCTTGTCGCATGGATTAAACACACCAACGCCCAGCTTCTTTAACTTCTTCGAGATGTTTTCTCGCCATTCAACCCCGCCATCTGGAACCCTGTCCATAGGCCCGCATAGATAGCAAGTCATTCCTTTTAGCCTATTCATATTTCAGCTTCCTTTTCATTTTGTCAACAGCCTTAGCTATAGTATAACTAACTGCTTGCTTACAAATCCCCTCTTCTTCAGCTATATGAATCATATTTTTGCCGCCTACATATTTTCTTATATATCTTTCCTGTTTTTCTGTTAGACTACTCTTAGATATAATGTTTTCTATATCAATTTCTTCTTCGTCTCCGGTAGTATAGAACATGTTTACTAGCTCATTTTCTTTTCCTGAGCCGGAAGTTCCTATTATCGTGTTCAGAGATATTGGTTTTTTCTTGCGTCTATTAGAGATGATATTCTTTAATGCGTATCTTGCCCTAAGTATTCTCCAAGTAGACTTCTTAGCCCCCCTAGATGGGTCATATGTTTGGTCTGCAACCATCATATAGTAGGCCACCAGACCCACATTATCATTATCCCTCATCATCCAAGGCTGACCCCACTTACACATTACAGCCTTAGCTTGCTCCAGATACCAATGTAAACTGTTTTCAGGATTTTTCATTTTCAACAATCCTTTCAAATTCTTTATGAGTGAAATGTTTTTCCATAATCACTTCTTCATTATCAATGACACTTTCTTGCCTAACAAGCCTAAATGAAACACCATCCCTGTTAACCAAAAACTTCCTTTTCACGTTTTTGTCTTCTTCTATGGTTATAGAAAGCTCATTCTTAAACCCATCTTTTATCTCAACCGTTTCCCTGAAAAGAGTTGTCCCCACGTTTTTCCAGTACCCTATTTTCATCTTCATCCTCTTTGATTTTGCTTATTTCTTCTTTTAGCAGGGTAAAAAACTTTTTTGATGACTCCACCCGAACAGTTTTTTCGTTTATCTTTATTTGTCCTCGCTCCAGAACCCCTGAATTTGCATACTGTATATCTATTACATTTTCTGCCCTAGAGGAAATTAGGGAGTCTGTAGTTGTGGGTTCCAAGAGATTATCAAACGCTTTTTTGATTGCTAGTATTAATCTCATTCTATCAGATTTATATTTTATATATCTCTTTTGCATGTTAGTAGTTAGCCTAATCATACACAGAATGAAAAAAGCACGCAGACCATAGCCAAAGCTCAGTCATATAGCTTGGCTTAAACCCATTAATGGATGCTGTAATTAAAGCAGCAAGCATAAACACAGTACCAAATTTAATCTTAGCCCTGTAATTATTTTCGTTATTCATTTTTCTCCAACACTAATATCTTGTGTGGTTCATTGTAACTACAAAGTTCTTCATTATAGTTAGACTCGCCCATATAGATAAACTCCCTCACGTTAGCCTTCCTGCCTCTTGTGTGTAACTGGAGACCAATTATCCCGCAGCTTTTTGGGCCATTGTCGTATATTTCCACTACTTCAAACCTACCCTTCTCCCCAAGCATTATCTTTTCCCCCGGCTTGTCCTTACTAAGCCAGTATGGGCCACTCCCAACGATACACTTTATTATATCACCCTTTTTTAAGTCTCGCCAATTAGAGGCATCAATTTCCTGCTGCTTTTTCTTAGGAATATAAAATTGATAGCCGCATTTGCACTTACTGGCTCTTGCGTGGGCCTTATTATCACACTCTGGGCATTCTTTTGTTGGGACGCCTCTCTTTTTGGGGGCTGGGATAGACTTGTTGTCGTTTTTCATTGCTTCAAAGGCTTTTTTTATGTCAACTATCTGGCTCATTTTCATTCAACTCCGTAATTTTTGGCATTAGCTCTTCAAAATTAGGTAAATCAAAGGGTGATATGGCTTCCTCTATTTCCCACAGTTCGTGAGCGTTTCTCCTTCCGTCTACAGGGTCTACATATGTACAAATTCTATGGTACTCTGGTTCCATTTCTTCGTATAGCTCTTTTAATTTTTTAACTCTTCGCCCTCTGTAATCACTAAACTTCTTCATTCTGCCTATATGCTTTTGAGTTTTGGGAAATTGATGCTCACATATGTTAAGAGGAGTCGGAATATCTCTATCGTTACGATTAAAACTCATTTTACTGTTCCTGTTCAGTTAATAGGGCCATCTTTCTGCCATAGTCTTATTAATGTGACCATCTTCTCCAATATCAACTAACCACCGACCATACTTTCCGGTCTTGTGCGTGGTTACTACAACATATCCTTCGTCATCCATGCTGTCTATGATTAATGTCTTAAGGGCTTCGGTGGCAAAGGCATAATCATCCCGCCCCCTCTCTGGAGTATCAACTTTTAGCAAGCGGCATCTAACGTGGGCAGTTAGCCTGAAACCCAAGTCTATCTCAAAGTCTACGGTGTCTCCGTCTACACACCTAACTAATTTTGCTCTGTAAGTATACATTAGCTTCTCCACTTAAATCCTTTTTCAAGAGCCTCTTTTGCTCTCGTTTTTGAATCGTAATAAACACTAAACCTATCGTGATTGCCACACCCCTCACATATTCTTCCTATGTAATATCCATCAGGGTCTTCGCAAATATCGCAGCGTTCTTTTCCAGAGTAGAATTTTTTATTACACTTAACACATTTCATGGTAGCTCATTTACTTTCCAACAGCCATAAACGCATTGACCATCATACCAGCCAATCTTATAGGCATCATTGATAACGCCATTCACCACAGCATAAACATGCTTCACAGCTTTACAAATATAAACACCTTTAGAAAACTCTATAGCGAAACGCTTAGGACTCATTCTTTTTTTTCCTTTCACTAAAGGAAAGGGTTTCCAAACAAACTCATATCCTAATGCACAATCATAAGAACGCTTCTTAGGAAATAGAAACGATTTTCTAAACCTACGACCACGTTCTTTGAGAAAGTCATGAGCAGTATTGTAATCTGTATTAGTAGAGATAGCTAAAGCCCTTACGGTACAATCGTTTCTTTCGTTGGGATTGTTTTCTTTACGACCAGCAAGGGTGTAAGTATGTGGTAGTTTTTCATCTAGACTCATTTAAGTGACCCCAAGCGGATTTGAACCGCTGTTACCGGCGTGAAAGGCCGGTGTCCTAACCACTAGACGATGGGGCCAGCCCACGCCCTTTCATGAATGTAGTAGGCAGCAGATTTTATTATAATGTCTGCCAGACCAAATGCTATACCAAACTCAATAGACGATGTGTAAAAATAAATTAAGCCTACACCTATTGAAGTAGCTATTACTCTCCAAGAAATAGTTTTTAGTATGGTTCTTTTTTTTGAGTCTTTGTTCATCTATAAAGGCCACTCTGGAATTTCTGGCTCCCGCCTTCCCTCTTGCAATACTTTCCACTGTCCTGACGAAAAATGTGTTATCCTAGTTAATTGTTCTAACTCATCTTTCAGCTTCTCTCTTTTTTCTCCAAGCTTTAAGATTTCACCTTCATTACCCTTTTGTGCAAACAAAACCCTTATTCCTCTTTCTGTTTTTCTTATCTCATAGTCTAAACTGGAAATCTGAAGCTTTGTTATTTTGTCCATCTAGATAAACCAGCTATCCACAATCACTACGAGGGGTTCTGTGTTTGTTAGTGGCTTCTGTCATCCACTCAATCATGTCTTTGTTCATATTTGCCCACGATTCCACATCGGGGTGCATACGGAGCCATCTCTGGCCGTCAATATCTATTACGTCGTCACCATTACCAGACTTCTCTACTAATTCATCGTATTTTTCTGCCTTTTCTTTATTATTCATCCTTGTCCTCCAAGATTGAAACAAAAACTACCCTTGAGCAAGAAGGACATCTTCCCATGCTTCCTATTAATGTGCAAGGCAGTTTCATTTTATGGTCACACTTAGGACAAGAAAATAAAAACTTACTATCTGTCTTGGGTTTATAATAGAACCTGCCATCTTCTCCTATTAACTGCTCTATTATGTCTAGTTTTACCATAACTTCAAGCTGGGCAGATACCGCATCCATTAATTCTTCTTCACTCATCTTGTCCCAGCCATGTTTTTTCATCATTCTTTTTATTTCTTCGTCTAGCTCATCTTCCCCTTCGTTATCATACATTATTTAATTTCCATTTTACCAGACATATTCGTAATGTCAAGTTATTTCTTTTGGCTTTTTTTATTGGGTCAAGCTATTTACCCATGCACAGCCAAAGTTGCGATATAGTAAACACAATGCCATACAGCATTACACATCCTGTAGTAACCCATCCAAGGGATACAAACATCTTACTAAAGTGTTCTTTAATTTTCATGTTGCCTATCCTAAAATCATTATCAAAAAAGTTAAAACTACAATTCCTGTAAATATGCACATAGACATTGTTGCAAGTCTATTTGAAGATTCAATCTCAGCATGTTTTCTAGATATCCGACATCCATACGGGTTATATTTATTCTTCTTGAAAATCACTGTCCCCTCTTTTCAAGCCACCTACTACAGCAATAGGCAACCAAGACAGTAAACATTATTCCACAGATTACAACCTCTAACATTTTATCACCCCTTATCTCCACAGGTAGGTGAGGAACTCCCATGTCCCTTAAACCCTTCTTTCCAGCCCCGCTTCTCTGTATCCCACCACTTCTTATACTTCTCTGAAATAGCTTTAATTTTTTCATTAAGCATCTTGAGATGCTCTTTAAATTCCTTTATCTCCCCCTCATTGACCTTGGGGGCTTTATATTTAGCTTTCTTTTTCGCCATCCTGCTCAATCCAATTACTAATTAGTTCGCTAGAAGACTGGGTTTTATTACCACCTACATTATAAGCAGTTTTTATGTTTCTCCACTGACAATATTCTTCTTCTGGAGAATTTTCTTTGTTTCTGTCCCCTCCGTTGGCAAATATCATGGATTCAAAGAAGTAGTCAGTTGCGCATTTGTTATATAGTGAAGTAAGAGTTTCCACTACAGAACTACCCTTATCTGTAGAAATAACGGCTCTATCAACACAGCTTAATGCAGAGACAATTCTAGCCCTGTCGTTTTCGCTCATAAACGGGTAAGAGCCTTTAAGTTTAACCTGCTCGTCATTATTGATGATTACAATTAGCTTGTCACCTAACTGACGAGCCTCTTCCATATGTTCAATGTGGCCGACATGGAGAGGATTAAAGTATCCCGATACTACTGCTATTCTTTCCATCTTTGCCCCTCGTACATAGTTATTTGTCTAAAATCCATAACACATATTGTATGTTGTTCAAACTCTTTAGATAGTTTAACAGCCAAGTGTCTCATAAAATCATCTATATCTATCGAGTTGGTTTCTATCTTGGGATAATTTATAGCACATACTTCCCAGCCATATTCTCTATACTCAGAGCCGGAAATAAAGGTGGTGGGGGTAATCCTTACTGGAATTACATATTTGTAATTGTCTTGGATGTTTGATATGGCTTTTTCAAGCACTTGTTGACCAAACTCTTCGCCAGTGTGCTTTACGCTACCGATGTAAAGCCTGCTCTCATAGTAAGGTTTGGTTTTTATGTTAGTCATCATTCGTCCTGCATGCGGTCTATCTCTAATTGCTTTTCCATACTTTTATACATAAGATGACAGCATATTTTTGCTATCGCACAGAATTCCTCTCTTTTTTCCTCATCATCGTCGGAGTACCAATCCGCAACAGAATCTATGAAACAATATAAGATACAAGACATCTCCCTGTTTTCTTCTTCTAGGGAAGACATAAATTCCTTAATTCCAAAGTTCTTGTTTTTAGTAAAGACTTCTTCTACTATACTCTCTATAGTGTCTGGACTTATATGTGGCAACCCGCTATTTGTGATTCTTTTTGACAAGGTTTATTTTTTAAGCCTACTGCGCCCATTTAAGTGTAAGATACTTCTGTTTACTATCTCTACATCAAAAGTAGTATGGCTTTCCCTTTTCCAGTTTGATTTGACTTCTCTTATTTTCTGGCTGTCCTTATCATAAAACAGACAGACCCATTTTCCCTTTTCTAGTCTGGGTACTATAGATTTAACTTGTTGTGGTCTAGAACTATAAGACCAAGAAATCCTATAATCCTTTACTACAAAGCCAGACATATTTCTGTAGTCACCGGAATCTTCTACAAGTATATGGTTTCTCCACTCCCACCATATAATCTGAACAAAACGCTTTGTATAAGTCCTGTCAGTTTTATTGTATCTATAAACATGGTTTACTTCTACAAAATCTGAAACATCTCTTGTAATACCGTTTTCTCTAACTGGAGATAGCATTAACACAAGATAAATCAGAATTTTTAGTTTTAACATTCCATGTTCACATACTTTTTATCTTTTTAAGAACAAAATGAAGAAGAATTGCCGTTGTAGTTATAGAAGCGACCGCTAATAACAATTTGAACATAATTACCCCCCGGCATTTGCTACGTCTTTATTAAAATCTTCGTGTGATATTTCTAAATAAGTTAAAGTGTCGTCCACTAAGGCTTTCCACCAGTCTGCACAGTCCTCATACCCACCTACTGCCCATGTATTATCTACTACTATATCGTAGGGGTGAGCATTAGCGTCAAAACATTCATTGCAATACGCCGCAGACCAAGGTACTCCCGGTATGGCAGATACTCTAGTCTCTCTATCTTCACCGCATACTTGACAACTAGGGTTCGGGTTCTTCATCTACCTTCTTTCCGTAACTATCTACATGTATCACACCGCATCCTTCACACAATACCTTCCATATCTCATCTTTTGGGATACCACCATTTGCAAAATCATTCCACCTTGGGTCTACCCCAAGAGTATCTTTAGCGCAATCGTAACAAAAGTTTGCCATCTCGCTATCTTTCTATGGAGTATCTATTAGGGTCTGCCAACCCACTATCAAGCCTATTTATATCAGTTACATAATATCCTATATCGTCTTTGCAAACTACCTCACCATCTTTCAGGGATGTAAAGTCGTCTTCTAAGTCAAAAGAGTCTACAACCATGTCAGCGTGGCTTCCAAACCAGCTTTTAGTGGTCACAACACTTCCGACGCTGCGTTGTACAATCTGTCTTTTGTATTTAGCCATTTAATATAATACACTAATTGCCAAAATGCTTCGGGATATTTTTGTCCATAGCGGCTTTTACTAATCCCTTAAAGGCAATTCCTATCATTGGAAGGTTTACTACAACATCTAAGCTGTCCTCTTTTACTACAGCTTTTCCAGAGATTTTAATACCTCTACTGATACAGGAAAATCCCACATTATCCTCACCATCTGAGACAATGCTAGTTTCAGTGGCCCCAAATTCGGCTAGAAGTTTAATTATTGCCTTCTCAGACGCATCAGCGGCCTGCTCTTTAGTCATACTATGGGGGTATGTTCCTTCTACTTTAGGCATTGTCTTGTCCTTCTGGGGGTGTAGAATTGGGTAGGGTATCACCACGGGCAATCCCTGACGCCATCATCCAAGCACGTCTAAGTTCTTCTTCGTCAAGATTAACAAAGGTTCCATCAGTGAACTCTACATTCAGGTATTGCTGTCGTTTCTTATCGGTGGGCGTGTTAACTATTACAGCTTTCTTAATCATTACATCCCCCCATTTGTGTAGTATGGGTAGTATCCCCAATAACTGTAATACATTCCCTCTGGGGCGTAGTAGTAGTTATAGTTACTGTATGTAGGGTAGCTCATATCAAATTCCTTAATCATCATGGTGTAAAGCGGCACGGTCACGCTGACCTTGTGTGCCAAATGTTCTTCCACTTATCATTAGCTTTTGTCATTTTCAACTCCTTCACTGGATGGGGTATCGCACCCTAAGTGTTCATCCACTAACTTTAGAAGTATGTCTCCATGACAACTCTGCGGCTTACACCAACAACCTAAAGTTTTTCCTACCAACTCTGGTATGTCGGCTATTAATTTAGTGTTTGCCCTAATCCACTTCTCATATTTTACAACAACTTCTTCGCGGGTTCCATCTTTTCCGATACTAAAAGGGTTCCCCCACTTCTGAGGTCTACCAATGTAAACATCATAATCTTCTTTTTTACAGTGAACTACTCTTGACATCTCCATCAATCTCCATATTGACAACGTAATTGTCAACTTGGTATTCACCAAGAAATGACTCGCCTAAATCTGTGCATCCCAATTCATACCCGTCTGGATTAAATAAGACACCCTGTCCATCACCGCCGACCTAATTAATTTGATAAATCCACTCACCGCCGATGGGCAGAGTTAATGAAGCCGCCTGTTCTTCCGTAAACTTGTCGGCTTCTTCCATTGTAGTCCACCCCCACTCATTTGACCAGTATAATTCTGACCAAGTATCGTCATCCATTTCGTTTTTGCTCATTATAACCAGCTTCTCGCCCATTTTCGCCCTCCTTGTACTTTGCTATTGCTTCTTTAAGGTCGTTAATCGCATCTTCTAGCCTACGCACGACAAAATGCGCGGCTTCTCTTTCTTTTTTCAAGCTGGCTTCGTGTTTTTCTTCATTTTCTGCGATTTCGCTCTTTAGATTGGCAATTATATTACCATAAATTACTGTTAAGTCACTCATTATCTTTTCCTTCTGCCGCCCCGACTTTTTTACGATTAAGTACTCTGCCGCGAGGCGTCTTCTTTATTATACCATTTCGTAGCAGCCACGGCTCAATTATATCCTCAATCGTTGCCTTATCAATCCCTGTGGTTGCAGATATTGTACTAACTCCTAGAGGAATATCGCTGTTATTCAAGACTCGTAAGTATTGTCGGTCAACATCCGTTAAACCACTGGTGTTTACGCCCTTAATTTTCATGGCCGCTTTTACATCTTCCATAGACAACTGGCCGAGATGTTTAGCAATCTTATAGTCTCGCAGCCACTCCAATGTTGAATTTACTATTCGGGGCGTGCCTTTAGAAATTTTTGCTGCTAAATTGATAGCATCATCAGACAGCTTAATCTCTAGTTTACCCATATTGGCTTCGGCAATAGCTCGCAAGTCTTTATCGTTATACAATTTTAGCGTGTGTTTATTCTTGAATCTATCAATGAACGGTTTAGCCAGCAATCCAATCTGAGTTGTTGCTCCGATTAAAGTAAAGCTAGGTATCGAAACGCTTATGGTTTTTTCCTCACTAACAGCCATATCTATCTTAAAATCTTCCATGACTGGATACAGAAATTCCTCCACGATTTTAGTCATGCGATGAATTTCGTCTATAAACAGAATAGAATCCTTCTCAATCTGCATTAGGTAAGCGACAATGGATTTAATATTTCTTAGGTTAGCACCATTAGCGGTCTGTAGTGAACACCCCATCTCGTTTGCTATTGCATTAGCTAATGTAGTTTTACCTGTTCCGGGTGGCCCATAGAACAGCATGTGACCCAAGCAAGTGTTTCTTGTTTTGGCACTATCGACACTTATCTGGAGAGCCTCAAGAACTGATGACTGTCCTAAGATATCATCAAACTTTGTTGGTCTAAGTATATTCACTAATCATCGTCCTCTATAGGCTCTAGGTCATCTTGCATCTGCTTTGAGTAAGTTTTATCTTCCCCTAAATCCATTCTCATTTCATATCCAGAACAGTAAAACCCACACTTATCATAGAAGGGAATGTTGTATTCACTACAATTCAATATAACTTTATAACAGGAGCTATACTTGGCTATCTTTACAAGGTGGTTTATAATCATTCTTCCCACCCCAGTAAGCCTTGTAGTTTTGTCTACAACAATATCTTCGAGATGTCCTACTACTCCCCCTTTTCGTAGAAACTTTTGTTCTATGAGTATAGAACCAGTGCCTATCACTACATCATTGGCTACAGCGACTACAATGTGGGTGTGAGACTGTTTTTCATATTGACTCCACAATAGAGCATTTAGGTCGAGCCTGTTATCAGAACTACTAAGCTGCTCCAATATCCTGATAAAATCACCATCAGGCGTAACGTCTTCTTTTTCTAGTCTTCTAATTACAATTTTATTCACGGCTTGCAAAAGCCTTTCTTAGTTCTTCTTCGTTAAGATTAACAGATGTTCCATCATCAAATTGTACTTGAACAAACTGTTCTTCCCTATCTCCATCATCAAATATATCGGGCAATCCTATTACTTTAGCGGAGAAAATCATCTTCAACTCCTTAACTAATCCAAACAGGTACGGGTCTATTCTTCCAACTATGCAGATGTGACTTAGCTTGGTTGTAGTAATTACGATACGCAAGCACCGGACTGCTCATTCTGTATATAATATCCATAGCTTGAGTATGAGGTGTCTTATATATTGTCTTAAAACAAGATGTATCTGGTATGTTTAGAAAACAATCGTCTATAACAGCCTCACACTTATGTACCTTTCCATATCTGTGGGTATATTCTTTACACAATGCCACGCCAAACCTACATAGCCAACAATAATTGTATAGGCTTTCCCTTACCCATATACTGCAAGGATGGTTTGTGTGCGTCTTGCGGTAAGGAATGGTGTCAGCGTCCTCTCCAAGCTCATAGCGAGCAGTACAGAGCAACTGAGCAGTTTCCAGAGGCATCTTTACAATGTGCTTATCAACATGGGCTTGTGCTGCCCTTGTAATATCCTTATCTAGTACAAATATGTTCAATCTTCATCTTCTCCGTCAGTTGAATAACCTGTTAGACTATATTCATCTCTCCATTCAGCGTTACAGTCAATACATGACATGTCTTGCCAAGCCATACCAACGTCAGTATTGACCACGCCATCGCTTTCTATATCCGTGCGATTACAGTACGGGCAACGCACCCCACCCTTTTCTACATATTCTTTGCTATTTAAGCAATGCAATTTTTTGCTACTCATCTTTATCCTTCGAGCTTTTAGGTGTGGACGAAATGATGACACAATGCTTATCACACAAGGTAATAGCATCTTCTCTAGACATAGTTTCGCCTAGTAAATATCGGGCTGTACTTGTTTTAGTTACCTCGTACTTTGTTTCTTCACAATTATCTAACTGTTTCAATGTTATCTTGTAGCCCTGTTCGCCGTCTGGTGGCAATCCGAAGCCGTGGTGAGTTATGCTAGGAGGAGTTCCCTTAGCCTTGAATGGGTCTCTACTCATTTATCAACTCCTTCAAAGATATTCCCAATCACTTCTTTATATTCATTTGATACGCCGCCATAATAGTCATTTGGCTCATCTGACTTCACATC
>Ga0209089_10000585_pt1 | contig 33226 bp, 30 predicted proteins | sample ArcticOcean_MG_C_FD_187431 | JGI IMG/M metagenome (GOLD analysis project Ga0209089, IMG submission 187431) | Marine microbial communities from western Arctic Ocean - ArcticOcean_MG_CB2_150 (SPAdes) (version 2) | ecosystem: Environmental > Aquatic > Marine > Oceanic | place: Arctic Ocean: Canada...
CCTTTTAAATGTTAAGAAACATTATTCATCCTAAGACCCAATCGGGTCGATTCTTCTACATGTCACTTATTGCTTATTTGGTCATGGGCATTTCTGGCTGTACCAATATGCCCCGAACCGATAAACCAGCTACGTCCATTGCCAGGGCAATGGAAACTCGGTCTTTCCCCGGTGATTTAAAATCCGTATTAAAAGCATCCATCAATTCACTTCAAGATATGGACTATACCATTGAAGTCTTGAATTCGGATATTGGATTAATTACCGCCAGCAGAACAACGGAACATGCAAAGGCGGAATTGGCCAATGAAAAACCAGAAGGGGAACTAAGTGCTGGCCAAAAAGCATGTCTTGCCATTGGCGCAGTGGCTGTCATTGCCATCATTGCAGCCATGATTTTTGGTGACGATGGTAGTAATGATTCAAGACCACTATTGGGGGGTAATCATGGTCATAATGATGGCCCTGACGGACCAAAGATTTATCGATACAAAGTGACCATCAACTTGACTGAATTGACCGATGGAGAAACCAATGCCCGCGTCAGTGCCAGTGGTGAGGTTGAACAAGATGGGAAGATTTTATCTACTGGTGGCGTACATGAAATGGAATTTTTCCAGAAGTTTTTCGCAGGCATGAACCAGGGTTTATTCCTGGATCAGAATACCCCGATAAATAATTAAAATGTATTGTAGAGACGATGCGGCGCATCGTCTCTACAAATTAATTAACACCTGTTACTACTAACGTCCCGGCCCAGCCTTCTTTAGCACCTTCTCGCCAGGATTGTACATTTGTTAATCCCGCCCTTCTAAAACTATCAATCCATTCTGCTTCTGAAAGCCGGGTCATGATGGATATACCACAATCTTCACTCCAAGATTCACTGACTTTATTTTCTGTATAATAATCAATTCCCATAATAAGCCGACCGCCCGGGTTAAGCCAATTATCTGTAACATGTTTAATCAGTCCAACCGGGTTTTTAACATAATAAAATACTTCCATGGAATGGATCAAATCAGCTTTTGATTTGGGACGCCAATTCACCAAGTCGGCACAATGGTAAGTGTAGTCAGAATTAAAAGATATGGCTTTTTTGATCATTTGTTCAGAGCCATCCACTCCTGTAGCTCTTTTACATAGTTGGTGATTCCCCATCATCCGAACCACCCAACCGTTCCCACATCCAGCATCAATAAAAGTGAATGGGTCAACCTGATCTTCAAGGGCGAAATCTATCATGCTATTTACTGAATCAGCATGGCCTCTTGCCATACGTTCATCTCGTCCGTCTTTGGCCCATTCAGTAAAAACATCTATGGGTAGTTTCATATCATTTAGCTGGGACGTAATTTTTCCTGACAGCTAATAATTATAATTCTACTAATATATCCAGAGCATGGGTTTTAACATTTATTTTTTTGTATACTTTTTCAATCACACCGTTTTCGTCAATTACGTATGTATTCCGAAAAATTCCATCATACTCCCGGCCCATGAATTTCTTTTGTCCCCACACACCGTAGGCTTTCAGCACATCCTTGCCTTCATCGCCTAACATTGGATATTCGAACCCTTGTTTATCACAGAATTTTTTCTGCTTCTTCGGTGCATCGGCGCTCATACCAACCACCACTGCATTTTTATCTTCAAATTTTTGGAGTTCATCCCGGAACCCCTTGCCTTCAATTGTTCAACCGGGTGTACTGGCTTTTGGGAAAAACCATAGGACTACTTTCTTCCCGACATAATCACTTAAGGATACATCATTCCCATCTTGATCGGGAAGTGTAAAATCCGGTGCTTTAGTGCCTACTTCTAACATTATGTTTCTCTCCTTTTGTATTTTAAATAGATGTCCCGATTTATCGAGGCGTCTTTACAAATCTACTTTTGACCAGCGCATACGATCATCATCGCTGATTACCATATCATGCACAGTTTGAATCCCTTTTTTCTGGCCGTTCCAAACCAAGGTGTTCAGGGCCTCTTCGATGGTTACCCACTTGAAATCAATATGCTCTTCGGACAGGATAACTTCGTCGGAGTTTACTTCAATACCAAAAACGGGCACAAGGTTTATCCTGTCTCCATGGACTTCATAAAAGCGGCTTACGTGATCTGCCACAAATACCTTTACCGGATCGAATCCTGTCTCTTCTTTCAATTCACGGATGGCTGCTTCTGGCGCTGTTTCACCATCTTCAATTTTCCCCGCCACTCCCTGCCAGAGATGTTCATATATCTTATTCAAATTTCGTTTCATCAACAAAAATTTCAAGCCATCATCTGTGTGCCGATAAACATAACAATCCACTACTCTGACGGTTACACTTGCCATCTTATTTTAACAAAACCATTTTTTGGGTAAGGACCCTTTTTCCCGATTCCATTCGGGCAAAATAAATGCCGGCAGGCATGGGTTGGCCCCCATCATTTTTCCCGTTCCAAACCACTTTATTCGAATTGGGGATTCCATTGACCAACGTGGCCACCACTCGGCCATTGATATCAATTATTTGTAGAGACATATAGCCATGGTTCTCACCATTATTTACGACACCAAATTCAATGGTGGTGGTTGGATTAAACGGGTTAGGATAATTGGTGAGCAATTCAAACCGCTCCGGTAATTCATCTCCCACAGCCGTTACAGGATCATTAAAATCGTCACCATTTCTTGGCATCAGTTTGTATTTCCCATAAGAATAATGAAGCACACCGGTGATACTGATAAAATGGGTGCCATATTCTGGCAAAGGCCAGTCCCCATCGAACATATAACCATCTATCATGGCAGTTCCCGTATAATCAGATGCAAACCATTGACCATCCTTATTGGCACTTTGGGTGACCTCTACATTCACTATCCGAACTAGCATCCCTTCATACTTTTCTACCCAGACACGACAGTCCCCTGATACAGAGCTGGCCGTGACGGTTACCGGTTCAACCGAAACACCGCTTGATAAAATTTCTGTGGATACAATATTCTTCATTTCTGTCATACCAAAATATTCTGAAATATCTCCTTTGAGCTTTACCTGATCTCCTATATTCGGTGGCGTGTACCCTTTATCAATATATACAAACATACCGGCCCATTCTGTCTTGGTAGGATCCTGAAAAAAGAAATTAGGATATTCTTGATCCGGGCGAACTGCCGTCACCACACCGGTGACTTCCACATTCTGCCCTTCGAATTCCGATGGATAACAATTCTCTCCCGCACCCTGGTTTTCCGTGAATTGAATATCGTATGGGGTGTAGCCGCCCACAACCGGTACCACGACATTCACAAAATCGGTTGCCCCTTCTCCATCGTTATCTGACACCGTCAATTTAAATGTAAATGATGTGGTACGGTTTACGTCAGGCACGACAAAGTTTGCTTTAACCGACCCACCCATGTTTAAAGTCACTGCCGGTCCAGAGGTCTGATCCCAAACATAATAAATGATTGTACCATTTGGATCATAACTTTGGCTTCCATCTAAATAAACTGTATCTCCAATGGCCACCACCACATCTCCCCCAGCGTGGGCAATGGGACTGGTTGATGATTTGGTGGTATACGCTATTTTCGCCACAACCGGATAATGATCAGATGCCAAGTAAATAGCTTCGGCGATGCTGTCCGGGACTGCACTATTCCCACCATCAATGAGTGCCTTATCATAATGGTTTCCATCATTCCCAATGACCGTGTAGGAACCATCCACATATTTCAAATCCGGATCGCTGGATGTAAAGTGGTCCGAAAATAGGATAAAATCAAACCGGTCATCTAACCCGCCTGTGGACCCGCCATCTCCTATACTTTCTGTCCGTGTGGATTGGGTATATTTCATTACATGGGCACTTTCTTTTCGCACCCAATGCCCCACCACATCTTCCAAGTCCACCGTCATACTATCTGTTAATAATTTATAGGCCGGCTCCTCCGTATCGTATAAATTGAAATCACCTCCAAATATATAATGATAATTTTGATCTTTTTGTGCCACATACTTATATAGTTCTTTTGCTTCTTCCCATCGCTGTTCCGATTCACTGGTTCCATCGCTTGCCTTCAAGTGGGCACCGAATACCGTAAATGGCTTTACGTTTGAATGGGCATTCTTAATGGATAAGGTATAACCGGGAATACTCCGCAAAACAGTAGAAAGAACAACATGAGATGAGAGATCCAATTTGGATTTTCGATAAATAATGCCGGTTTTCATGTTAGAGGAACTGGGCAATGTCCCTGCCGCGAAGGCCGTGCTGTCCACATTAAACACATCACTCAATAGTAAATCGATACCGCTCTGGTGTTCCAGTTCTTCAAAAATCACTATATCGGGTTGCGCATAATCCATGACTTTCTTAATGGATTGGGCACGACCGGTTGTATTGCCTGAAAAGTGAAGCACATTATACGTCATAATGGTTAATGTATCCTGGCTGTAGATTCCGGCATATAAAAAGATGAGTAACAGAAATCGCTTCATTTTAAAAATCAATTCCTGTAGAAATTTTACCCACAGAAATCTTTCGATGGTTTTTTAAAACCGGTTCACGATATTTCTCCAATGATTGATTCTCTTCATCCGTCAGTAATTCCATTTCATTTAAAAATGCCATGGAAGAGGGCTCAAGTGCCCGAATATTTCCATCTAATACTTTAACGACCACACCTATTACAGAACCGTCAGGCTTCCGAATCCCAAATCCGCGGATGGCTTCTCCTCCTACCTTACATACCGCTTTTCCATTTAAGGCTGTAATGAAATCCGTGTCAAATCTTTTCCGTCCTCCAATCAAATAAGGATGGTTGGACATGGCATTAAATAATATATCCAATTCAGGATATTTTCCAGACGCTAATTTTTGAAACATTTCTGCAATGATGGAAAGGGTTAAAAATGGTGTGGGTGCGCTGCACCCATCAATGGCTGTAGATAATTTTTCCAATCCGGTCAGGTGTTTTAATTGATCAAAAATTGTCTGCTGAACTGGATGATCCGAATCGATATAATCCTTCGGGTCTGCACCTAGCTTTTTACATAACGATAGCATCCCTGCATGTTTGCCGCTACAATTATTATGAAGTGGACTTGGTGCCACTCCACTTTTAATAAGGGCATGATGGGATGCATCATCATAAGGCCCATGGCTTCCGCAGAAATAATTATCTGGTGTTAAACCCAGTTTACTCAGCATAGATTTGGCGGTATTCACGTGGATTTCCTCTCCATTATGTGAGGCGCACATCAGGGCAATTTCAACTTCAGAAAAACCGGCTGCTTCAACGGCGCCAGCTTTTACAGCTGCTGATGCCTGGAATGGTTTACATGAAGATCGGATACAGGTTAAATAATGGGGATCGCCTGTGGCATAAACCACATCCCCTTTTTCATCCACAGCAACCCCGTATGCCACATGAATGCTTTCAATAAAATCTCCCCGCATTACTTTTGATAAAATGGGCATGATCCATTATTTCACGTTTTGGGATGCAAATTCAAATTGAAATCCTTTGGCCAGCAAATCGGGAATTTCTTTTTTGAGAACGGCTAAGGTATTGGGCCGCGCATGGCCAATGCCCAAAGCTATTCCTTGTTTCCCAGCCATTTTAACCAATTGTTCCAGTTGGTTCGCAATTTTCTTTTTATCTGATTCATTATCTAAAAATATATGGCGCCGCATGGTTGGTACTCCCAAAGACCTCATCGTCTTTTCACCCACAGTAGCAGAAGATGTACGGCTATCAACAAAATATTTTCCCTCTTGTTTCAGGACTGACCCCACTACACTCATGACTTTTCCATTGGTTGTTGCTTTGGATCCTTGATGATTATTCATCCCAACAGCTTCGGGCATTTCCTTGAATACTTCCCGTATACGCCATTCAATTTCTTCGCTGATCATTCCTGTTTTGATTTTATAATTCTCTTCACCGGACTCGCGAACGGTCGATTCCATGGGCATATGAATAATGACTTCCTGCCCAGCGGCCTTGGCTTTTTGAGCAAATTCCCTGCTTTGGGCATGGCCGGGAATTATGGCACATGTAATAGGAATGCCCAAGTCTAAAAATCCGTCAGAAACTTGATCGTTTCGATATCCAAAATCATCAATTACCAGAACAATCGTACCTACCCGTTTTTGGGGCTTGATTTTTGATTCTGGCTTTGAAACAATTTCTTTTTTCACATCTTCTACAGGGGAGGGACCCTGGGTCGCCAAATCCAATTTTCGTAATGCTAAATAGTTTGTCAGGAGCAAAAACAAAACGGCGATACTGAGAAAGCCGATAACTTTTTTATATGCAGCCGGTTTCATACTCATGGCAGGCGAATGGCAATATCCATCATTTGGGGCATGCCCAAATGCTGATCTCCCCATTGAAATCCGTAGGTGATGGAATAAATACCAAACTGAATACCGGCACCGCCAGAAATAGATTTTACTCCTTTCGAAGTCATAGCAGTAAATCCATAAATTAAATTTTTATATCGACTATTCCCGCCACCGTATAAAATGGGGTCCTTTACAATACTGTTTGATTCCACAGCAGCAAACACTGCATATTGATTCCTTTCATAAGCCAATGAACCGATTATCCGTTGGGGCAATTGGGGAGATTCGGAAACCAGTTTTCCCATTTTTCCTAAATTGAGGGCAGAAAAACGGATAAGGATATTTTCCGCTGCATTCCATTCCAATCCAAAGTCTATCGCAGTGCCGCTGGATTTTTTCTGGTAAATTTGGAAATCCACCCATTTTACACCAACACCCATACGAAAAGCACTTTTTTGCCAACTATACACCCCTCCAATGGAAGAACCATAAGCGGCATAATGGGCCAGTGGTTCAGACGTGGGTTTATTGGGGCGCAATTCAATATCATCCATCCCCACATATCGAATATTAATACCTCCGCTGCCATTTTTGATTTGGCCTTTCCAACGAAACCCAACGGATTGAACACCGGCCAGCCAATTGCCATAGGCCAACCCCAATTCCGGTACTTTATTCAATTGATTCAGCACAGCCGGATTCCGCCAATGGGAATTAAAAAAAATCAAATCCCGAGCGGAGGGGGGAATCGATAAAAATTGGGTACCCACTGCCCCAACCTGGGAGAAAAGGAAAAAAATTAACTTAAAATGAAAACGCATAGGTAAATATATGAGCTGTGCCGGCGGGATTCTCAAAAACAAAAGCATAATCCAGTTTGCCATCATTATCTTTCAGCAAGGACCAATCTACACCAACACCAACGGACATTCTTCCGTTACCCAATCCAGCCCGAATAAAATAATGATCGAGGTAGGGGTATTCACCCCCAATGCGTAAAGAATACCCGACTAATTCATTGCCATTCATAACCATACCGCCATCTGCAGCCACATACACCTTACCATACTGAAATGTGGTTCCGACACGATACAGCGTTGGAAATTGCTCCACATACACTTTACCCCGTTCAAAAATTTTATCTGTTTTCCATTGGTATCTGGAATTCAAATCCTGAACCATAAAAGCCAGGTTTGCACCTTTTTCTGTATGGATAAATACACCAAAATCAACGCCCATCCCTTTACCAGCCAAGTCCATGGTATTCATGGGTAATTGATGCTTAAGAATTTTAATATTTAATCCAGCGGAAAACCATGGCAGAATTTTCTGAGCAAAAGAAATGATAAATGCATCTTCTGAAGTGGATAAATATTGGGTATGCTCCCCGGCACTGGTACGGCCATCAATTTGGTCTGTACCAGCACTGACCCAAGCAACGCCCAAACTGGCTGATGGAGGCAATGGTGTTGCAAAATTGGCAGCCATAAACCGTCGAGAAAGAGGCAGGAAATGATGACTGAATCCTAGTTGCCGGTTTTGAATAAACACCAGCGAAGCGGGATTATGGTATGCGGAAAATCCTTTATCAATCTCGGCGGTGAAACCACTCCCCATTGCCATTGCGCGTGCAGATGAACCCATCCGCAAAAATCCACCGGCATAAGATCCTTTGGATCCGGCACTTAACGATGTAAATGCCATTAAACTAAAAATGATATATTGTTTAATCCGATTCATTATTTGATGACGATCAGTTTCATCCATTTGATTTTTTGGTCATATTCTAATCGAATAAAATAGGTACCATTATCCACGACCCTGCCATTGGAATCCTTTCCATCCCATTTTAGGGAACCGGTCGTGGCCTGGCGGCGGTCAAAGTTTTTACTGTACACCGACTCCATGGCAAAATTGAATATATTCATTTTAACTATAAATGAAATTTTCACGTCCGCATGAATGTGAACATAGCCGGTACCCCCAACCTGATTATGCTCATAAGGAGAAAATGGATTCGGATAGGCATATACCTCATCCGCATCAAAATTGGCGCGATAAATCTGCCAATTCATTCCATGGGGATCCCTGGCACGCGCCAAGCCATCCCATGATCCAATCCAAATCGTAGCGGTGGATGCATAAAAAGGCCGAGTGTCATAGACAACCCCCAGCACAGGATCGCTAAAAAGTTCATCCATACGATACATCCCCGTAGAACCTATCATTATGGTTTGTTTCGCCGGATTATATTTTGCCCATGGTTTGGCCACATCCAACGGATTATCCGTCACTGTTTTCCACAATCCAGATCGGCTGGCCACCAGCACAATAGAATCTGCTGCAGTAATATTATACACGCGTTCACCATGAAGCGTTGTATGCCATGTATCACCCCCATCCACGGTATAACTGGCTCCGTTTGATTCACCGGGCTGAGCCGCCACCGTGGCCGCCCACACAATTTGATGACCTTGATATTCCTGAAGCGAAAGCCCTACCACAAATCCACCGGATAAACCATGTGAAGTGGGAGAATAATGGGTCCAATCCACACAGCCATTGGCACCGATAATCCCCCGATTAACCCCATTGGCCGTTCCCACCCAAACTGTATCACCATAGGCAATGACCGAGAAAGCTTTATGATTATGATGGCCATAGGCGTGGGGTTTGTCTGATTTGTCTGATACACCATCCCAGGGATCCCGTGGATTCAGATAAAAATCTTTTAAAACATCACCACTTTGGGTGTCTTCATAATTGGATGATTCACAGGTAAACAGAATCTGATCACCATCCTGAGGGAGTGGCACTCGTTCCCACACCTTTTGGGAAATATTATAACGGCGCAAACCGCCAGCCCAACTCGTGATCCAGATATAATTACCAGAAATTGCCGCATCGTAAGTCACATTAAATCCAGCCACAGTAATGGGTAATGTTTTAAAGAATCGTTTTGCAAATGGCGCCAATGAATCCCCTTCCGTATCCACTGGCTGATCAAAATAAGTCCAGTCGATTGAATTCCCAGTTGCATCTGTGGAATAAATAAGTCCATTCCCAAAAGTGGTGTCCTGTATCGTTGTGGCAAAAGCTGCAAATAGTGTTTTTTGACTTGCTGCCAAAGCGGTGACACCACCCGCAGGCGTTTCATTGGATAATTGTCCTGCAGCGGCGGCGGCATTGGACGTGATGGTAAAAATGGAGGATGTATCCCGTAGCACAGCCAACCCGGCCCCAGTGCCTAACCAAACAAGGGTATCTGCCAAAGGAATAATATCACTGATCGAATTGCTTTTAAGTCCTTTAAAAGATGTGGTGTCAAAGTCAGTGGCTGCCATTTTATATGTACCCGGAAGCAATCCCTGTGGAAAAACTAAATTCATCAATAATATTATGTGGAGTAATCGCCTCATTGGACCACCAACACTTTCTTGACACTATCACTATAAGCATTGGAAAAATCTTGTGCTTCAAATGTCCAGTAATAAGTGCCCGTGGTAGCATTTTCAGTCATAGAAATGGTAACGGTGTAAGTGCCATCTCCTTTTTGCAAATCTCCAGAGCCCTCCGCTCCGGATCCATCATCATAAAGTAATATGAGATTTCCCCCATTCATCATGGAGTCCAACCCAACGTGGTAGGTCCGAAAAAATACACGCTGAATATCCTCAAGTCCGTTTGGATCCGATACGGATGCCGTCACCGAAAATTTTACCGTATTGGTTATATTCGGATCCGGGTTCGCCGTGGGCCGGGTCACCGTATCCGGAACAAAAATGCTCCCCAATTTTGGACGAATATTACCAAGTACAAAAATGGACGCTACCGTCTGTTTTTTCCCGCCGTATAGGCTAAGAATAGAGAAAAATATAGAATCTTTGGCTGTGGTGGGAATCGCATTTTTCAGTCCACCGTCATTGTTAAATTTTCGACTGAACATCTGGTCTTTGGACAGAATATCTCCTTGGGTTCCATCATCAAATAATCTCAATGTATCCCCTGTGTTTGTGGCGCTAATCCCCTGCCACAAGACCATAACTGAATCCAAGGATCCGCCCTGATATCCGGAAGATATTGTTGCAGAAACAAACAATTTATTGGATGCTTGGAGAAAAGCAAAACCAACGTCTGAAATGGGTGTTGATTCCACAATGGATATAGATTTTTCACACCCACACATCATGAAGAATGCAAATGCAATCGATACCTTGAATCTGGATTTATAACCTTTCATTGCTGGTTGTATATATGGTGAACCATGAGAGTACCCACTTGCCTTAGACTTTCGGGAGAACAATTTTCCACAATATCATTATAGGTGTGATGGTAATTGGTTTTTTCATCGGGATAATCAAAATCAATAATATCCACAGCAGGGATGCCTGCAAGTTCATATAGCGGTACATGATCATCAAAAATGGAGTATTTAGCCATTTTTTTAAACCCACTTAGCTTTAATTCTTCAGCCAATCCCCATAAATCTAAGACCAGTGAGGGGTTTTGCTTATATGAAATGCGTTCAATATAGATTTCTAAATTGGCATCCCCCACCATGTCTAAATTAATGGCATATTCCGGAAGTGTAATGGGCAGGTTTTTTGCAAAATATTGTGATCCTTTGCAGTATGACCAGGAATCGCCGCTTGACCCAAAATCCTCCGCATCAAACAGCACCAGGTTTACACCAATTTTCTGGGGATTGTCATGAAGCACCTTCGCTAATTCTAAAAGGATGGCCACACCACTCGCCCCATCGTTGGCTCCCAGAATGGGCTGATCTTTTCTCATGATACTTAAGCTACGGTCACCCCAGGGACGGGTATCCCAATGAGCGGATATCATAATCTGCTTTTTTGCCTTTGGGTTGAATTGTGCTATAATATTATGCATTTCCACTTTTTGTTTTGACCGCGGCATTATTTCTGTAAATGATTGTGTCGACACAGTATCTGCCAAAGTCGTCAGAACATTTAAAAAATAATCTAATGCTTTTTGATGTCCAACTGAACCGGGGTTGCGGGGACCAAAATCACATTGAGCTACTAAATGAGTAAAGGCTGCATCTCCGTTAAAAACAGGGATTCTTGTTTGGCATCCGATTGAAGATGCGAGTAAAAATATCATTAAATGGATGTGGTGTTTCATTATCCTCGTATGGCCAGATTTACATCAAATCCAAAATCTCTATCGATTTTCTTTCCAGTATGTTTTGAATCATTTTCCCTGTATTCCCAAATCATACTTCCGCTAACAGTTTTTGAGAATGTGTATGTTAATCGGATGCCTGTTTTCCAACTGGACGTATAGGCCGTTTCAGCAAACTTTGTTGCCTCCTGAGCTTTCTGAAGTGTCCGGTTTTTATTCATATCAAAATTAAAGGTGAAGTTAACCTGATTATTGACCTTATAATTATCAAAAAATGGAAGTGGAATTGTAAAGCCGCCGCGGTGCATATAATTCGCCGTAATCAGATAGGATTGGTCCTGAAATATTTTTTGTCCCCCATTGGCAGATTCTTCCCTTGAGAGTGTTCGATTATGGCGCATGGTGACGGCAACTCCTTTTTTTAATGCCATGGTTACCCCAATCAATGGTGAAAAATTCATATTCACGCGAGAGGTTCGCTCGTTGTCTTTATAATCCGTAATAAAATCATCCACATTAAAAAATGCAATGGATGGACCACTGAATTGATCAAACTGCCAAGCCCGCGTTTCCTTTCCGTTGGTGGCATGATCTAAACTCAGGGTGCGGACAAATCTTTTGATAAATTTATTTCTTTCTAATCCAGTCAAGCGAATAGACCACCCTACAAATGGCAATCCATTTTCTAAATGCTTCCCATAAGAAAAATAATCCCGGGACATGGATCGCTGTTCCAATCCCGACCCCCGTCGATTACTGGATACATTCTGGGCATAATTGAAAGAAAGTGACATTGCACGTGTGAGGTTTAATCCGGATCGAACAGAAAAATCACGTTTATGATCCCAATTCCCCGTATTAGACCCCACCTGTTCGGAGTGATCCAAACCATGATCCCGGTTAAATCCCAGGCGATACCCCAAGGGTGTATCGCCAATCACTCCCATGCCTGTTTTATTGACATTTTCGGTATAAGAAAAATTAATGGGGTTAACTTTTCTGGCCCATCCATGCACTTTTTTCAGCAGGTTGCTTTCAGCAATTTTTGACTTTTTCTCCTTCGTCTCTTTTGGGCTTTCTTTTTGCTGCGGCTCAGGTACAATTCGTCCTCGACCCCGGCCTCTATCTTCTGAATCTTCTCCAGATTTTTCTTTCTCAATATCAGAATCCGGTGTTCTGGGTGGGGATACCGTTCGGGTTCGTTGGGGTATACGCCCGCCTTGTGATGGTTTATAAACCAATTCAACCAGCTTAACAGGGGAAAGACTGATGCCGGATGAAAAACGAAGCTGATTACCGATATTTGCTCCATCCACACTGCTGTCCCTCGCTTTATTCCATCGGTAATTTGCAGAATAATTAAAGGTTGGCTTTAGCCAATCCAGTAAAATGGGACGGAATGAAGAATTAAAACTTTCAGTCATATCTGTAACAATACCAGATTCTCGATTTTTGAGTGCATTGGCCATAAATCCCCGATAATCATTTAAATTACTTTTGATGGCCCGGCTGTATTTTGAATTAATAGATTCTGTAATTTTATAATCCAACGCGTAAGACTGGTTGAGTCCAAAATTATAATCATCGGGAGATTTATTCCCCCGGCGTGGCGTTTTCTGGATTAGCCTTTCATTAAAATTTACCGACGCGTTAAAATTCGAGGGCGAGTAATAAAAATGTGTTTTCCCCAGTTTTTCACCAATCCATGGTACAGAAGAAACCCATTTGAAAGGCATAAAGTAATTATTTCTGCTAAAAGGAAGAGCATAACTCATCTGCCCCTGATAGGATTCATTCAATACTTCTTTTTGGATTTCATTTGACATGGATCGCCGGCTGGCTGAAAAACGCGTGTTCAAACGATCCAGTGTATATTTTACAAATTTATTATCAGATTTGGATGATTTTGCTGCAGATATAGAAAAGGTCATTGCATTGGATTTTGCTAAAATAGAATCGGGGGTATTACTCTGATTCACCAATACATCCTGACCAGGAAAATATTTTGGCCGACTTACTGAATTGGAAAAAGTGGTGGTAACCGGGATTTTTACTCCCCAGGATGAGGGTAAAAATTTGTCCATATTAAGTCCTGTATTAATGTTGAAACTTTCGTTGGATTTATTCGAGCCAAGCCGCCGCTGTAGCATATGAAAATCTCCATCCTGTCTTTTAAAAGCAATAGATGTTTTGAGTATATCCCCCAGATTAAATCGGCTTTGGAGACGCATGGATATTCCTTTATCCTTTTTCACCCCACTAAGGCGTAATTCATCCAACCACACTTCTCCTGTAATCGGTGTTTCAGACAGATTCCGAATCCCCAATACAAAATATTTAGTACGGTTCAATGCCGGCTGCCCTTTTATACGAATTACCTTGTTCGTTTCCACACCCAAATCATCCGTGAACCGATATTCCTTAAAATCGGTAGAATCCATAAAAATATCCGTCTCCCGATATTTTTTTACAGAGGATGAATCTTGCAATTTGAGCCGGGTCAACCATTCCAAATCTAAATTCACTGCATTACGGTTTTTTACTTCATCCCATCCATCATAAACGGGCTGAATCACTTCATAATAATTTTCACCAAAACCAAACCGCATAAACATTTCAACATCCGTATTTTCATTGCTAATCCATGGACTAGTTCCATAAACATACATTTTCATTTTTTCATAAGAGAGATAACTCCTGGCCCGATCCCCGGACATGGAGAGAAGTGTTTTCATGGCAGCGCCACTTGCTCTGCCCGGGAGATCTGTAAATTTTAATATGAGTGATTGTTCTTTGGATCTGATTTGATTGATGCGATCAAATTCTCCCTGGACGCCTTCCGGTGGACGGTAGTCTGCATTGTCATCTGTATTTATTATAGAAACGGCAAATATGGAATCGGCATTTTCTTTACTGAATTTTTCCGTACTGTCTGCCGCAATACCTAATTCCTGCCATTGGTTACCTACTAATTCTACCTTTGCTACTTGAATAATGGCGGACTTATCCGCATCACTGATCGTCAAGCGTAAATGATTAATATTATTCCATTCCCTTTGTTGGGATTCATCACTTTGATCAAACTCCGATAGGGGTACCCGATACAACCGCCATCCCGTGGGAATACCGTCTTTTTTTGTTTCACCTGCAAAATAGGTCGTATCAATCAGGTTAAATGATTTGGTAAAATAATCATTTGTCCGGTCTAAAAATCCGGTGCGATCTAAATCCTCTGTATCGGGATATCGGCCCGCATCCAATGCATTTTTTTCAGTCCCATTTATACGGGAATAGTCGTTGCTCCCTTCAGAATATTCCCAATTATCGCCATTAGGATCTTCCGGATTCACATCACTAAACGTATTAATTAATACTTGTTCACCGCCGGCTGCATAATCCGAATATGATGGGCCTTCCGGATCCAAACAGGATCCCCATCCATTTTCAAATGCATCGGGGCACCCGTCCAACCCAATGTCTTCCTCATCATCCAAAATCCCGTCACCAATCAGTCCACCCACAGGAATATCTTCTGTATTCAAAATACCATTCCCATCCCGATCTTCACTGATTTGACCCAGATCAATGGTGAGTTTTCCTCCATCCCCTTTAACCCACATTTCAAAGAACTTTGTCTCTGTCTGGTCATAGTCACCGGAATAGAATGGTGTAATAATTCCTCCCCAGATAGAGTCCTGGAGAACGTCAGACTGATGCTCTCGATGATCAAACTGAAGAAGCATAATATCTGTGGTTTCATTTTGGGCTTGAATTGACGTGGATAAATTCGGCCAGATATCCTTGGTCCGCACCTGAACAAATGGATTGAACCAATTCAATTTCCCACGATTACGCTGAGTAAACGATTTTCCTGTTTTATAGTCAGAAGGGGCTGAGGATTCTCTCCAAAAACGTCTCATAATCGGTATGGATGTGGTACGCTTCGACCCTTCAAAATCATCAATAAATGCTACACCATTCGGGTCGCCGGTTGCTCGGTTATTAATTGGATTGGGGTTCGGTAAAATTTGTGCAAATTCACCTTCTAAAGAAAACGCCGATAATTGTTCCGTCTCAATCAAGGGCAATCCATCCAAAGTACGGGTGAGTTTGGGGAAATCCTTTTGGAAGCGACCATTCAACCCCCAGATAAAGTTGCGCATGGGTTCATATCCTACTTCCACTTTTTCATTCACAACAGATTGATTATAATACAGGGCCGTTCCGCCAATAAAAGATTTTTCTCCAAAATCCATTTGGGATCGGATACCTAAAATCGTCTTTTTATCAAATGTAACCAATTGATGCTTATCATAAATCACCTTGATTTCCGCATTGGGATCCACATCATCAGATAACACAATCGTACCGCTGAAATAATCTACCTGATAGTCCACCCCCTTTTTAAGGGGGATTCCCCCTTTATAAATTTGTTCACTACCTTCCACAATCATGAATCCCAAATTGATGGTGGCACTTTGGTTGGCATAATCTACTTCGATGGTAAACCGACTGTCATTATTGATCTGGGTCCTTTGGGTAGTAAAATACATTTTACCTTCGCCCAATGACCCTTTCAAGCCCGGCGCCTGATTTCCTCCCGTAACCGTATCCGGTGCAAAAGGATGAAAGGTGGGGAAAAATAATTCACCTTCTACCAGACTAATTATATTGGGATTAGCCAAATCTATTTTTTGGTCAGAAGTCCGGATACCACTTTCATTTAAACTGTCTAATCCAAATTGGGTAATATAGGGATTTCCTTGAGGATCCAAGTGACTAGGCACAGGTAAACGATCATTCACAATCCGTAATTCGAATCCTTCTTTATTGATATTTGTGGTTCCCAAATAATAGACATTTTTAAACATAAGGGGCCACACAGGATGATTGGGCGTCAGTTTTCGGGGTTTCAGCATTTTCATCATCAGTTGATCAGAATCTCCTGAAATTCCTTTTCCAATCGTTTTTAAAGTGTCGCCGGTGACTCGGTTTTCCAGGACAAATGTACACCCTAGCACCTCATCATTGGCTCTTTGCCTGAGTCGAACAAATCCCAAATCTTCACTTAGAATATAATCCTGCCCCTGTTCAAGCCGTTTAAAATTTCCGGTTTGATCGTCGCTTTCATTTGGATTCTCCAAATCAGCAAAAGCGGTACCGGGGTTTGTTTCTGAATTGGTAGTTTGATCCAACTGATACAGTTCAAAATTCCGAACAACAATATTCCCAATTTGGTGGAGGCCATCTTTTAAAGGATAAAATGGTGGCACAAAAACGGTGGAACCTCCGGCTTGAGTAACGACACCGTCCCGAAACCACTCATGAATAAAGAAATATTTATTTTCCACATACCGGTGATCCTGGATTTTAATGGTTTGCGCTTCACTCTTGCCTTTATATTCTTGTGATTTCTTTTCCGTATTGACTACAGATGCAATGGCCGTGATATTCATGGGGCCTAGTTTTGAAACTGTTTTGACACCAAATAAACCCTGGTGACTGGCAGAACCCATGAGGGATTGAGAACCGGGTAAAGATAGAGATACATTTCCCGCATCAACGGTTTGAACAATATCGTCCTCTTCCCCTTTGTAGGAAATTCGAATATTATTTTCCCAGTCAAAATCCCGCTCTGAATCATGATCCACATTGATAGAAACCCGGTCGCCGATTTTTCCTTCCACACTAATGCGCTGGGTTTGGTCAAATTCTAAATGGGTATTTTGAGTTTCGCTCAATTTGGAGCGAATGAGTTCTTGGTCCTGAAATACCAAATTCCCTTTCACCGTTACATTCCCCCGCGCTGTGAGGGATACACGCCCAATATTACCCATATCCACACCAATCACTTCGATACCTCTCCCCCGGCGATCCTGAAGTATTTGGGTTTGAGCTGATCTACTTCTAGTCGTATCGTGGATTGCTTTAACAAATGCCAACTCTCTATTGAGCTTTATCTGTTTTTCGAAATACCAATCCATGGGAGCTGCGAATGGCATGGTATATAATTTCCCGAATAACTTTCCGGAGAGCGTTATGGTGGACCAATCCTTGGAAATCTCCGCCGATTGAATAATGAGGAATGGTTTTCGGATTAATCCCCGGGGAGAATAGGATAGTGAATCATAGGGCATAACCAAAGATGGCCGGTCTGTTTCATAGGGATTATGGATAAAAGGTGTTTGAGGGTGCCAACTGTTCGGGAGGTTTTGGATGGACGGATCCCCCTGGCCAGTGGCAGGAAATACCACGGTCACCCATAAGAGTAAGCTGACGAATTGGATCCTTTTTTGCAAGGAATCCACCTCCATATTTATTGTTAACAATACCCACTTGGGTACAGTATTACCGCTATTGCGGTGAGATTAAACCGTTAACGTTGAGGCGATATAGTCAGCTCCTTATGTTTGACACTATTTATTAAATCCATTTTTCGAGGATTCCACAGAAGTTACGCAAAGCTTTCCCACGATGTGAAATACTATTCTTTTCCACTGAATCCAGCTCTGCGAAGGTTTTTCTAAGGGGTGAGTAGTAAAAAATCGGATCATATCCAAATCCGCCAATACCTCTTTTCTTCTCGATAATTCGACCTTCTGCTACACCTTCGACCCATTCTTTTTTGCCACCATTTACAAATGCAATCACGGTGCGGAACCGGGCCGTTCGTTTTTCTACAGGAATGCCATGCAATTCTTTCAGCATTTTTTGGCAATTATCGTCAAAAGTGGCATCCGCGCCGGCATAACGAGCGGAATAAATCCCTGGTGCTCCGTTGAGTGCATCTACTTCTAATCCTGTATCGTCAGCCAATGCGGGCAAACCAGTCAATCGATGGACTGTTTCTGCCTTAATAAATGCATTCTCTTTCAGTGTATTCCCGGTTTCGGGAATATCACCAATTTCAGGAAATGTATCTAATGTGAGGAGTTCAACCGGAAGGTGCCCCAAGATAGCGGCCATTTCTTCCATTTTACCCCGGTTATGGGTGGCTAAAACTATTTGCAATTTAATACCTCGAAAAACGCCGGGGAAACTACAGGTTTTTCAGAGGAGACCCAATGAGAATTCATACCTCATTTTAGATTTTATTCACATTCCCCTTTTGTCCAACTTTCCAACCCGGCATTTTCGGCCATACATGGATTCGAATAAGTTTTATCATTGCAACCGCATACGGGGTCATAATTTCGTGGACAGGGATCATTTTTAATTTTACTTTCATCTATACAGGATTCTTCCCGCATTTCTTCGCACCCGATAATAAGCAAAGTGAATATGATTAATTTAAACAGACATTTCATTTATTATTTAGCGAATTGATATCATGCCAATGACCATGTTCAAAAGACCACTCTTTTCCTTCAGGTACTGACCCTTTGGGTTGTGGAATATTGGTCGAAGTTGATTCGGATAGAGGATTTGAGGTCGGGGTAATATCATGCCAATGACCGTGTTCTGTAGACCATATTTTTCCTTCTGGAGCTGGGCCTTCCGGCTGGGGAACATTCAAAGACCGCTGCACATCGGAAGGCATGGGAGGAATGGGAGTGCGACTGGGTTGAATATCATGATAATGTCCATGTTCTTCTGACCAGATTTTTCCCGGCGGTGCATTGGTGCCTTTATCTGCATTTATTATATTGAGTATAAACCATATAACCACAATGGCTATACCGCCATAAATCGCCATTTTCTTCCATTGTTTGTCCTTATCCAAGGCGCCGTGGCAATCCTTAAACTTTTTTTCACTCCCACAATGGCAGGGATCATTTCGTCCAATTTTCATTGTTGGTACTCCTTATGGATATGAGCCAACTGCACATACTTATGGGCCCATTGTACATTTTTATCAAATATATCTTGTGTTAACGTTTTTACAATTTTTCCCGGTACACCCACCACAAGTGACAATTCAGGTATAATCATATTTTCTTTTACCACGGCACCGGCGCCAATAACGGACCCTTTTCCCACGACAACACCATTCATAATGATGGCTCCCATGCCAATGAGAACGCCATCTTTTATGGAACAACCGTGAATAATCGCGTTATGTCCTACCGTCACGTCATCACCCACGATCACGCCCTGATCATTTTCTAAATGAATCACGCTATTATCTTGGATGTTAGTCCGTTCACCAATCACAATCTGGTTAATATCTCCCCGGCAAACGGTATTGTACCAAATAGAACTATCGGCCTTTAAAATGACATCGCCAATGACTTGGGCGCCTTTGGCCACAAAAGCAGAATCATGAATCTGGGGCTGTTGTATGGTTACATTGTCTTTTAATTCTGTTTTATCCATGGATTAATTTGATTCTTTTATAACGATATCTCAAAAAGAAAGTTTGACAAATCCCTGAAATTACAAAAACGTTGATGGTCCAATAAATCCCCGGAAAGGTGGCTAATTTTGTGCCCAGCCATAAACCGAATAAGGCCATGGATACATAAACCAAAACTGCTTCACTGATACCTCGCGTTTTGTGGTGATGAACCAGCATACCCCCATACCATGATTGATACACTTGATATCCAGGCATAAGGATAGCAAACATGACCGTTACTGAGGATAAATGGGTTAATTCAGGCGACAAGCCTGATACGAGGCTAAACCATATTGCTCCCAAAGGTGTCAATGCTACCATTGCCATCATAGTCATGGTCAAAAGGGCAAGTATCCGGGCGAATCGCTGGAGTTGAATTTTTCCGGATGGCTTCCCGGCCATGGATACCACCACTTCGTTGAATGCAAACCCAAATCCCCGGGTTATAAATATTAATCCATATACCACAGGCCAGGATGCCAGTGAAGCCAAGGTGTCCGGCATACGGCTCATCCCCGCTGCGCCGGCAGGGTGAATGAGTAATGTCATGAGAGGCGTCATGGCTAATGGCAAATAAAAATGGGTAAAAGATTTCAGTGTGATGGGTTTTCCATCACTTGTTGGGGGTAAAGTTTTGTGTAAAATGTTTTGAACCATAAAATGAGCGAAAATGGCTTCCATCGTTACCGAAATGGCTACTGCCACCGCACCCACCTTTGCACCAGACCAATCTGTATAGGTAATCCCAAAAAATAATACGGATACAAGTGTAATAAGTCGAATGACCGTACCCAAAGCGACTAACTGAGAATTTCCATATTTAATCATGACACCCTGATTCAGACGCCGCCAGGCGATCATAATCGTCCATGGTGTCATAATTTGAAGTCCAATTCGCCCCGGTTCATGTAGTGCCACTGGTACTTTTAACAATCCATTGGCCACCATATAAAATAGTGGCGTAAAAGCAATAAGCACATGGATTACTGTCAGAACCAGGGACATGACCACCATGTATTTGAACAGTTTTCTATAAGCTGTTTTATCTGTCGCCAAAGCGGTACTGGCCGCCAATAACATTATAATGGGGCCTTCCACAACCAAAGAAATGGGATAAATAAGGGAGCCCCATGCGGCCAGGTTGATTTCCGGCAAGGCCATTCTTGCTACAAAAGCCGTGAGCGTGGGCGATTCGATCCCCATGAGAAACCAGCTTCCGGCCAATGGGAGCCACAGCCGGAATATCTGATTTAAAGTTATATTCCCTTTTATACTCAGAATAACACCAACAAAAAAATGCAAGACATTGAATAATTTCCTCTTTTATTAAGCGGGAAAATTAAACAGAAACATTATCCAATCTATTGATGAATCGGTGCCCTTGGAGGTCGGTTCTTTATATAACTTCTGCCAATAGATCCAGTAAGGACTAAAATACTCCCAATGAATGCCCATTCCCCTACAGCTTCTCCCACAAATAGAAATACCCACATTGGATTTAGAATGGGTTCAATCGCACCCAATAGAATGGCATCAATAGCAGGGACATATTTTAATGCTTTGGTGAATAAAATATAGGGTATACCCAGTTGCACCACGCCCAATATGAGTATGATCCATCCATCCGATAGTGTGATCAGTGGTATGGATGGAATTAAATAGGGGAGTGCAATTACAGCTGTCAAAACATTCCCCAAAAATACAATTTCGAATGAGGAGGCCCCCCTTTCTTTCCGTACAATGACAATGACCAATGCCATGCATAAACCCGATCCCAATGCCATGATATTTCCCCAAAAACCCTGAAGCGTCAACTTATCCACAAAGAACAGACCTAAACCGATAAAAATGATTATCATAGTAAAACAATCCAATTTTGTCACCCTTTCCTTCAGAATATAATAGCCGAAAATCACTACATGGATTGGTGCCGTAAACTGAAGAAATATTGCATTGGCAGCTGTGGTTAATTTGGTGGAGGCTACAAATAAGAATACGGTTCCACTATAGGCAATCACCCCCATAATCATATATTTATTCCAGATGAATTTTGGCCGTCGGATATAAATGAATAAAACGAGGGCAGCTACAAAGCTTCTGGCACCGCTTAGGGCGATGGGATGTAGATCTACCACTTTAATAAAAACACCGCCAAGGCTCCACAAGATTGCAGCTATCACTAAAAGCAGGTGGGCCGTAGACGATTTCATCCGTTAATGATTTTGATTATTATTTTTCTTTTAGCGAAAGGGTAATGGTGAATTCAGCCACTGGTTCATCTCCAAATTTATCTGGAACGGTGGCAATCACTTTCACAGGAAGATTCACCCTTTCACCTGTTGATATTGTTTCATTCACGGCCTGGGTAATTGATTTTCCCTCTTTGCAAATAAAATGCACATTCCCTTCTGCACGCTTATAAAAGTCACTTTTTAAATCCTTAAAAATCAGAATCACATTCCGCTTCGATTCACGGATTCTAAGCATGGCTGTAAACCCAGTGACCATATCAACCCCCACAACCATGGCACCGATATACATGGAATTCACATGGTTACGGGTCCGCCGATCTAAAGGCATAAACAAATCCACGCCTTCTTCAGTTATATCATATATTTTGGGACGGCAATAATGGATCAGCCGGACTTTTGTCCATGAAAAATACCATAAGTAAAGGTTGTACTTTAATCGTTCAGACCATGTTAAAGCCATTATTAGTCGGCCTCTCTTTTTGCTCTTATTTTTTTATTCAATTCAATCACTTTTTCATTTCCCTCGCACCAGGGCGGCAAGTTTTCCCAATCGGGGATACCATCATCAATCAACGTTTTGCTGTTTGCTTTTCGTGGAAAACCTTTTGCTGGCAATGCACCCAAAATGAGACAAACCAATTCAGAATCGTCATTTGCCTTGACGGCGCGTTTGGCTATGGGATCCACCTTCACAATATCGCCTGGTGATAAATCAATATGCTCACCGTCAATGTATAAAAGTCCCCTCCCTGAAAGCACAACATACACCTCTTCCTGTGTTTCATGCTGGTGCATGAATGTATAGCCTCTTCCTGCAGGGATCCGGGCGAATCCCATGGCGACACCTTTCAAATCAAGGTCATCTCTTAATAAATTCAACCATGGATTGAGATTCTTAAAATCATATGATTGTTTTTTGTAATTCATATTGACTCCTTTATTACCAGGGGAGCTCTTCTCCCTTGAAATTGATAAACTTTCCACTGATATCGATTTGTTCTTCCAAGACTTTTAGCATACCGGATACAGACCGTTTTTTGGATACAGGGGCGATGGGTGTACCCATTCTTGTCCTGACCCATCCCGGGTGAAAAGCAATAACGGTTATCCCTTTGTTATTTAAATCCTGATGAAGATTTTTAGTCACCATATTCAATGCTGCTTTAGAAATTCTATAACTATATGATCCGCCGCTGCTGTCATCAATACTCCCCATGAGGGATGAAATATTTACAACGGTTGATCCCTTGCCCAGCAATGACCGGCAATGCTTCGTTACAAACAATGGGCCTAATGTATTGGTTTGAAAAGTATCCAGGTGATCATCCATTTCAACTTTTTTCAATCCGTCCCGACTTCCGATAATACCTGCGTTATTAATCAACAGGTCCAAATGATTGACTCTGGACTTTATCTCGGTCACCGTGTCAATGATAGACTTCTCATCAATCACATTTAGATGCAGAAGATTTTCATTCGGAATGATTTTTTTTAACTTATCTGTACTTTTAGGATTTCGGAATCCAGCCAAAACATGATGACCTTTTTCGGAAAGCTGTTTCGCAAATTCCAGTCCGATGCCCCGGTTTCCACCGGTTATAAAACAATTCATCTAATTCGCCACGCTAAAATATTGATCCATGACCCAGGTAATAGACAAATTATGCCCCAATCGTCTTCCATCGAGAAAAACGGCCGGGAGTTGGATAATCTTACTGTTGTCAATATCAATCACCTGTGGATCGATTTTCAAATCTTTAAACGCACCATCCTGCTTGTGAACTGTCCGCCATTGATACAGATTATTGGTCGATATCAAATTGTCAAAACGAGGATAATTGGTACAATTTTTTTCCAGGCGTGTATGCCCTGCCAGTGGGGCCGCAATGGAATGAATATCCATGGAGAGATTAAAATAATCATCTGCGAGACCTGTTACAATTACGCCGCCGTAACTATGGCCAAATATATTGATATGCTTAATACCTGCTTCGGCAGATATTAATGAATCAATAACTGAATTTAACATACGGCTGGCTGGTTCCGGACATTGGCTCCAATCCCACCGATAATAATAGGTTATATTTCCCGATTCAGCCATTTTACGTAATGCATAAACCCATTCATATCCCTCGGAGCCATAACCATGAACAGCGATAAAGACAGTGTCCGGCTTCGATTGACCCGCTTGAACTCGATGTAATCCCATAGATTTTTCCTGGATCATTTTGCCTGTTGCTTTGACATGATCCATATTCAAATCAGAAAATGCTATTTCTGAAGTGGCTTTTTGCTCACATCCTGCCAGAAGAATATGAATGATTATCAAATATTTACATAGTCTATTCATTAGGATTGGCGACTTTACGGAACTTCTATAACAATGATAACATGTCTAAAGTTGGTTTGAATTCGATAGAAACAAGGACTCTCTGGGTTCAAAAGCCATTTAGTCTTTTTTTGAATACACCCGGGGATGCCGGAGGAATAATATGACCGTGGACAATCATCCCCGCCTTTTAAAAAGTGCTTTTAATACATATCCTGCGATGGTTGGATTTTTCCGGAGCCGGCGAATGGAGTAAGGATACCAGGCCGGTCCAAATGGAACAGCCACACGTAAGCGGTGCCCTGCCTCACGAATAGATTGCCGAAGCGGTGGCGTCACGCCATAAAGCATTTGAAATTCATATTGGGTTGGATTCAATCCTAAATCATCGATGGTTTGGAATGCATTCTGAACGAGCCATTCATCATGGGTGGCTATTCCCACATAACAGCCGGCGGTCAGTAACTCCTTCAATAAGGTACTATAATTCTCCCGAACATTCTGGTAATCATTGTAAGCGATATTCCGCGGTTCAATATAAATACCCTTGCACAATCTCACATTCGCCTTCAATACATTAAGTTTTTGAATATCGGCCATGCTTCGCCTCATGCAGGCTTGAATAACGATACCTACATTTTGAAATTCACGCTGTGCTTTTTCAAATATAGATAATGTATCATCCGTACACGATGAATCTTCCATATCAATGCGGACAAAATTATGGGTCTCTTCAGCCTTTTTTAGAATGGACTTTAAATTTGAATAACATAATTCTTTATCAATTTTTAATCCCAAATGTGTCAGTTTAACGTGAATGTTGCTATCCAAATTTCGGGATTGAATTTCGGTTAACACTTCTATATAGTCCACCCCTGCTTCTATCGCCTGATTCTGTTCATTTACAAATTCACCCAAAATACTGGTGGCAACCCTGAATCCATTTAAATTTAAATCCTCCACAACACCCACCAATTCTTCCAAAGTTTCCCCTGCGATATAGGGTTTGGCAATTTGCCTCACCAGGGGTTTTGGAACCAAGGGAAGCATTGCTTTTATTGTGAGATTGAATATATTCATCAGCGTTTCACCATTTTACCATTCCGTGAATGTTGACCCAAAGGATTAAGATAATGGTTCTCGTTACATTCAAAATTTGGAATATATTCTACCATGAAAACAAGCTTGTTATTCTTTTTGATTACCACCATCCCCATGGTGGATATACTCATTTCTTTCAAAACCAATCAATATCCCAAAACGATGCCTAAAACGAAAATTGGTAAGAGCATTTTTGCGTTGGTGGCGACAGGCGCATGGATTATTGCATTGATTTTTACGATTATAGATTACTTTTAATTCAATCAAACCAATATGTCTTGCTTAAACCACACTTGAATGCATATCGTCTAATTGTAATTTGAAGGAGGAATTCATGAAGTTATGCAAATTGGCCACTTTTTTAATGGTCATAATCTCGTTTTTACCTGCTCAGCTTGAAAAAGTTGAACATAAACCAAATCCAACTAAAATGGTTGATTTTGGTGATCTTGCAGAAGGGCCATATCAAAAACTAGTTATCCGAAATGTAATGGTCATTCCAGGACATGGTGGTCCAGCAAATGGTCCATTTGATATACTAGTAACAGGAAACGTCATCGCGAAGATTCAACGTCACGATCCAAAAAAGCCTGATAAGATGAAAGGTGATCGTATAATTGAAGGTGACAATTTATTTGTAATGCCTGGGATGTTAAATCTACATTTGCATTTAAGAAATGAATCACTACCTTTAGATTATATTTTTTATCTTCAGTTAGCTACAGGCGTTACTTCTATCGGACCGGCCGAAGAAAAAAGGGTTCAGAAAATCCTGGAAGCGGAACGAAACAATGAGGTCATTTCACCGCGGCTCTTTCCCCTCTACGGCTGGGGAAGTAAAACTGATTTTGATGAAGAGTTTATAATGGATCCTGCTAATGCTGATAAAGTAGCAAAAAAAATGATCAAGAATGGTGTTAGACAGGTTTATATAAATAACCTTTGTTGGAACCCAACAATCTTTGGAGCAGCCGCAAAAGCCATTGAAAAAGCTGGAGGTCTTACTGCAGTCCATATTCAGCCATCATCTACATCGCAAGTAAATGCTTTAGATGCAGCCCGATTAGGTGTCAGCATGATTGTTCACCATTATGGATATGCAGAGTCAGCTTTAAATCGAGGAGTAATGAATTATCCAGTAGATTATAACATGTCTGATGAAAATATTCGATTTAGAGAAGCAGCTCAGGTTTGGATAGAAGCTGGGGATAATCCTGAAACTCGCCACAGATTATTAAATGATATAGCCGATTCATTGGTTTACTATGGTGTAACAATGCAACCAAATAGAGCAACTTATGAAGCAAATAGAGATATTGTTCGTGCACATGGTCTACCTTGGCATGAGAAATATACACACCAAGCACTTTGGGAAATGCACTTGCCCAACCCCCATGCCCATGCATCTTTCCAGTATAATTGGTCATCCCTTGATGAATATCGCTGGCATTACATGTATGATCTATGGGGTGATTTAATCTTTGAGTTCAATAAACGTGGTGGTCGTGTTGCTTACGGTACTGATGATAATTATCAATGGTCAACAGGAGGTTTTGGAAATATTCGTGAACTTCAACTTGTTCTTGAATCCGGAATGCATCCATTAGAAGTCCTACAAAGTGCAACTCATAATAGCGCCCAAACTATCTTAGAACCAAAGCTTGGTATGATTCAAAAAGGATATATAGCAGATATTCTAGTGGTTGATGGAAGTCCCGCAGAAAATTTCCGCTACCTCTATCCTTTTGGTGCAATCAATATGGATAAAGAAACAGAAGAGATGTATCGTACAAAAGGAATTATTCATACAATCAAAGATGGTGTAGTCTTTGAAAATAAAAATCTGATGCGAGAAGTTGAACGTATTGTGAAAGAATCTAAAAAAGATGCTGGCCCAGACATTGTAACTGAGCCATTTAAATAATTGGTTTAATTAATAAGCCAAAACCTAAAAACTGTCTCAAGTAAAATATTGAGGCAGTTTTTTTTTGAGGGATAAATGAAACATAAAATATTTTTATTAGTGATGTTCATCATTAATTCAATTAATGCAGAAGTTACTTTTACGGCTGATGAATTCAAATCGAGACGTATGAAACTAGCAAAGGAGCTTGAAACCAATGCAATTGCAATCTTTCAAGGAGCCCCTTCAGAAACAGGTTATGTAAAGTTTCGGCAATACAATGAATTTTACTACCTTACTGGCATAGAGACCGCCCATGCTTATGTATTGATCAAAGGGGGTACAGGTGAAACTTCATTATATCTTCCTCATAAAAACCCTAGACGTGAAAGAAGCGAAGGGCCACTGATGTCAAGTGAAGATATTGATGCGGTAAAAGAAATGAATGGAGTTGACAATGTTTACCCTACAGAAATGATGGGGGAGCACCTCTGGCGGATGCGCATGCGTTCCAAGCCTATAGTCTATTTATACCATTCCCCACCGGAACGCCACGCCGAAAGCAGGGATCTTTTGCTTCGATACGAAGGAGATGTCCAGAATGATCCCTGGGACTTCACCCAGCCCCGGTATAAGGATTTCATTCACAACATATCTAAACAAATGACCGGATCGCCGATTAAAGATCTCACCCCAATCCTGGATAAACTCCGCTTAATAAAAAGTGAAGCAGAAATTGAAGTAATTAAAAAATCTACTGTGCTATCCTGTCTTGCGCTCATAGAAGCCATGCGATCCGCCAAGCCGGGGATGGTTGAATACGAACTGGACGGCATGGCCAAATACATTTATCACATCAATGGTTCCCAGGGGGACGCCTATTATTCCCTCATCGCAAACGGGCCCAATGCCTATATGCCCCACTACCATAAAAAAATGGACAAGTTGAAAGATGGGGATCTCATGCTCATGGACTATTCACCGGACTTTCAATATTACATGAGTGACGTCACTCGGATGATTCCTGTGAATGGTAAATTCTCAGAAGAACAGGCCCAGCTTTATAATTTTTATGTGAAATGCTACCGGGCTATCCTAGATAACATCCGCCCTTACGTGGCCCCGGTACAAGTGCGAAAAGAGGCGGCTGAGGAAATGGCGCGCATCCTGGCCAAGGCCAAATTCAACCAAGCCCACCATCAAAAAGCGGCTGAGAATTTTGTGAAGGGTTATGCCCGTTCATCCAAGCGGCAATATGCCAGTTTAGGCCACGGTGTTGGCATGGCCACCCATGATGTAGGCGACCATTCTAAAATGCTCCTGCCCGGAATGGTATTCACCATCGAGCCTGCACTACGCGTACCGGAAGATAATATCTATATTCGGCTTGAAGACCTTATTGTTATCACCGAAACAGGCGCAGAAATCGTATCTGACTTTGTCCCTATGGATATCAAAGGTATTGAAAAACTCATGCGTGAAAGAGGGATGCTGGATCGATACAAACCACTCACTGAAAAAGATTATAACAAATACTTGAATCGATGAACCGAAAGCAAACCCTTTCCTTTTTCCAGATCATCCTCCCCGTCCTCTTCCTGGGAGTGTTGATCATCTACGGCATGGTTATCCGACCGAAGTTTTTAGGACAACCTGGTTTTCCTTTAGAAATTGTTTTTATGCTGGCGGCAGTGTTTGCCATTGGCGAACTCATGATAATCGGATTTAAATGGAATGATATACAAAACGCTTTTATTCAAAAGCTTGCCCGGGGGTTTCCCGCCCTCCTTATCCTATTTGCCATTGGCCTCATTATCGGCACATGGATAATCAGCGGCACGATTCCCATGCTCATTTATTTTGGGGTTCAATCCATCAACCCAACCTATATCTATGTATTGGCATTTCTAATTCCCATTATTTTTTCCACATTAACCGGCACATCCTGGGGATCCATTGGCACTATCGGTGTGGTTATAATAGGTATCGCATCTGTTATTGGTGCCAACTTAGGCATCACCGCAGGAGCCATTGTGGGCGGCGCCTTCTTCGGGGATAAACTATCTCCCTTATCTGATACAACCAATATTGCAGCCATGGCAACGGAGGTAGATCTTTATGACCATATTAGATCTATGATGTTTACGACCCTCCCCTCCGCACTCATTGCCTTGGTTATTTATTTTATCCTGGGATTCACCCACCCACCGACAGGATCTGAAATTGATCCAAGACAAATTGAACCAACTTTAAATGCTGTGGCATCCATGTTTAATTTCAATGTATTTCTACTCATACCGCCCATCATTGTTTTATATGGTTCCATCCGAAAAATGGCCCCCTTACCCACATTACTTACATCCTCCTTATCCGCCGCAGGACTTGCTCTGATATTTCAACCCTACTCCATGGGAGATATTATGACAGCCCTTCACACTGGTTTTAATGTTGATATGGCATATTGGATTACTGGGATGCCTGAAAGTATTGACACTTTATTCACGCGGGGTGGACTGTATGAATTGATTGAAGCCATTATTTTTACTTTTATGGTATTTATTTTTATCGGCACCATTGATCTCATTGATGCCATGCCCACCATTGTGGATCGTGTATTCGGGGAAATTAAATCAAAGGCATCCACCATTGTTTCTTCCCTTTTTGCCACTGCTTTTGCGAATGGGATTACGTCCAATCAATCTGCAGCCAGTTTTATTGTGGGGGATGCTTTTGTTAAACGATACGATAAGGCCGGAATTTCACGGAAGGTGCTTTCAAGATCCATTGAGGATTATGGCACCATGCTTGAGAGTTTAGTCCCGTGGCATGCCACGGTTATTTTTCTTACCACAACTCTGGGTGTGTCCTATGGTGAATACTGGCATTGGCAGATATTATCTCTGGTTAATTTAATTGTGGCGCCTACACTGGCAATACTGGGGAAGGGGTGTTTTTATGAGGAGGATTGAATTGGGTTAATTAACTCACCCCATTGCAAAAAAATTATAATGTAATCTAAATCAAATTCTTCAATACATCAATCAATCGATCTACGTCCGCTTCTGAATTATACCCCTGAATTGAAATCCTAAATGCGGATTGTCCATTGGCCGCCATGGTCGGAATTTCAATTTTATAATCATCATATAAGGTATTTTTAAATGCATCTACATCCGCCATAGGAAATAAGATGGTGGCCATTTGTCCCAGCCAATCGTCGGGGCAAAGCTTAGGTAATCCGGTCAAATTCGTAATGGTATCCCGAAAAAAATTTATCCTTTTTTTGCAGGATTGTCGTACTGCGTTCCAATCATAGTCTTTCTGAAATTGAATAGCTTCCGGTATGGTAAAAAAGGCACTCATATCCCTTGTCCCCTGCCATTGAAATATATTAATAAACCGGCTGGGGCTATGCAACTGAGTGGATGCTTTAAATTCGGGTATTTCATCTCCCCAACCCCAACTTTTCACCAATGGTTGGATGCCATCCTGATGGTCCTGTTTTACATAAAGGAATGAAACACCCTTTGGACAGCAGAGCCATTTATGGAGCGCACCTGTATAATAGTCCGGGTCTAATTCTTTAATATCTAATGAAATATGGCCAGGCACATGGGCTCCATCAATAATGGTTTGAATGCCTCTTTTTTTGGCCTCTGCCACAATTTCTGGAATGGGGAGTATCATCCCAGTGGCACTGGTGATCTGGCTAATGAAAATATACCGAGTCCGCTCTGTGGCATAAGACCAAAATTCATTGAGAAACATTTCTTTATTTATCACAGGCAAGGTGAGTTGTGCGTGAATATATTGATACCCTTTTTGATTCGCATCATATGTCCACATACGGTCGCAGGACCCATATTCTAAATTAGTGGTGAGAACCTCATCACCTGATTGAAGATTGGTATTATGAATAACATTGGCCACCGCATGGGTGGGATTGGGAACATAGACCACATCATCTTTATCGCAATGAACATAAGACGCCAATGCCGTTCTTGATCTTTCCAAAAGATCATAAACCTCGTCCTTCATAAATTGGATAGGTTGATGTTCTAATGTTTGTTGGTATGACTGATATGCCTCAAAAACTGGTTTTGGACACGCACCATAAGAGCCATGATTTAAAAATATAATTTCCGGATCAAGTTGGAATAAGGGCCGGAGCGATTGGGGGTCGTTTTTCATGGCGGTGAAAATAGGGTAATTGGCATAAACAAAAAAGCCTCGTCTATCTACGCTTTACTACGCTAGATAAATCGGGACTTTTTCATATCATTTTATAAATGAATTCATTTTACCATTGTCATAACTTCATTCGTTCTGCCATATGTATGTTTTTCCAGTACCTTCCCAACATTCTTATTAAAGCTACCCTTACCATACATTTTTTCATAATCGGCTCTAAATCCTTCAGGCAAGCCTAGCCCCCAAGTTTGATCAAAACTGGACCAACTATTAAATGGATACACAAGCATTAGGTCAGCTTGCCCTTCATTCGGAAATTTATTAATATAAACTCGTCTAGCTACCTTAGCTTTGTTTTCCCTTAGCACTTTGGTTATTGATCCGACTGCCTCTTTAACAGCCTCTAAATGACCAACACCATCTTTAATATGAAACTGTTTCATCAAAATATTTTCACCTACAGTCTCATTTTCAGGATTGTAAGTTAATTCTTCATCTCTTATCATGTAAACTATATTGGTCTCATCAGCATACGGGCTTACATTTCTTTCCCAATCCTTTACATGGTCATCAGGTAGAGACTGATCCATATCTGAGAACTTTGTTGGTCCTACGGCCCAGCTATAATTACCAGAATTTGGACCTGTATTAATATACCATAGATATGCTTTGGGGCTATCTTTGCCATTATGATATTTATCATTGTGCTTTTTAACGCCAGCTTGAAGTGATGCATTCTGACCAGCCCTAAGTTTAAGAGTTGAAGTTTGGAACATAACATAATCTTGCGCAAAAAGTGAAACACATGTAAGTAAAGGGATTATTATCCCTAAAATTCTTTTAATCATTTCTTACCTCTTTATCTATTTTTTAATTATACAATTTTATCATGTCAATCATGATATCATTATCGAGTACTGTATTCCTTCAAATACATCCGCATTTCATCATTTCTTTTATAAATGATTTTTTGTCCTTTACTCATTAAGCGACCCCAGCCACCTTGGCCAAAAACTTCATTCATTCTAGAAGCATTACTTGGGCCACTTGAAGCCATATCAGCCCAGCTGTTTAAGCTGTAGAACTGTGCATATGTATGCATTTTACCACCATGAACTAACTGACCAACAGTAAATGAAGCATCACTGTTAGTTTTTTCATGTGCTTCTTTAATCTGCATCCTAAGGTCTCTATATTCACCATCCATGAGTGGATTTAAATGGGTAAAACTGACTCTCGTTAATTTTGATGGCTTGCTTGAGCTATTTCGATTATAACTAAAGTCATCTCGTCGAGACCAATACATAGGTCCTTCCCTATCGCCAATATAAGGACCAAGCACTTTAGCTCCATGAGCTGCATGAGCTTTAGAATTATGATCAGCTTCATATTTATCCACATCTGCCCAAGTAAAAGGTCCAGATGAACGGACATACCAACCAGCTTTATCACCTGATACCACTTCATGGGTTCTTACTTTAGAAACACCCTTAACATGATGTTTTTTAGTATGCTCTTTGAGTCCAGCTAAAAACTGCTCTTTTTGACCCGCTTTTGCTTTAAGATATATCACACGATATATATTTGCATTCTCTTGAGCAACCAATGTTACA
>Ga0209089_10000586_pt1 | contig 33216 bp, 33 predicted proteins | sample ArcticOcean_MG_C_FD_187431 | JGI IMG/M metagenome (GOLD analysis project Ga0209089, IMG submission 187431) | Marine microbial communities from western Arctic Ocean - ArcticOcean_MG_CB2_150 (SPAdes) (version 2) | ecosystem: Environmental > Aquatic > Marine > Oceanic | place: Arctic Ocean: Canada...
TCTAAAACTATTTTTTTTCTTCCTAACTTATCAAGTAACTTTAAGAGCATTATTAATTAAATCTAATAATAGAACCATTTTTGATTAAAAAAAGATTATTGTTATTTACGTATGGTTGTAAAATTTTACCAGCTGAAATTTTATTTATATTAACAATATTTCCAGTATTTAAATCAACAACAATTAATTTACCGTCGTTATTAGATAAATATATTTTGTTTAGTGCAACAAGAAAACCTGTAGTCGATATATCTTTTCTTTTTTTAATTTTATAATTTCTATGTAAATCGTTGATACGAATTATATTTCCATTTTTTTTGTTAAGTACGTATAGATACCCCTTGTTGGATACTGTTATTACAAATTTACCAATAACAACCGGCCTAAGATCAGAGTTAATTTCATTTTTCCAATTAATCAATCCAGTGGTTATATCTATTGAATAAAATTCACTTTTATTATTTGAAAATAAAATTGAATCTTCATTTATCACCAATCTAGAACTGGATAATTGGAAGGCATTTTTACTTATGTTATTATTTTGAGTAGGCAATTGCCAAACTAATTGACCAGATTTTAAGTTAACAGCCGTAATATCTCCAATTGAATTATTAAAATAAATATTTTGATTTTCAATTACAATAGATATTTTTGTATTTGACTTTGTTAACGACTCTTCAGTTTTTAAATTCCATGACTCTAAACCATCTTTAATTGATATAGATCTTAAAATATTTTTATAATCAACTACATAAAAAAAACTGTCTTTTATTTTAATTTCTGAGTTAAAAGGTACAGTATTGTTTTTTGACCAAATAATATCTCCTGTTTCAATGTTTAATGCATAATATTTTGCAATACTGTCTGTGACTATTAATATGTTTTTATGAATAGCGAAATTTAATCTTGGCTTAAGTTTTTTTTCACTTTTACTATAAAAATTTTTTTTCCATATTATTTTTTGATTTTGATCATAAAATATAATTGTCCCCTTATTGTCAGAGAAAATAACATTTTCATTATAAAAAACTGGCTGTACGTCAATATGCTGAAAATTATCAAATTTAGTAAAATTATATTTTCCTATTTTTTCTAAACCACCCTCATAAGAGAGCTCACCAATATTATTTTGGTTATTATTAAAGTTTTTATTAAATTTTCCATCTGAAACTTTAATTTCTAAAGTTGGGTTAAACTCCTGCTCTTCTCTAACCTGTTTTGTTAAAACTGTTTCAATATTTTGAGTTTTTTCTAAATCAGGTTTATCTTTTCCAAAAAAACCTTGTTTTTTGCTTATTGAGCAGTTGTTTACAAATAATAAAATTAAAATTAATAATGATAATTTATTCACCAAGGTCTCTATTTAGTCTCTTTTGCGTTTCTACTATTATGTCTTTGTTAGCGTTAGGTATTAGTAGAATTTGATTAAAAAATTCTTTAGCTTTTTGTTTTTGATTTTTTGAATAAAAATATTCTGCTATTAAATATAAAGAATGTGACTTCCATATACTTTCAGAATTAATTATTGGGTTAAGTATTTGCAATAAATCATTTTCAGAGGAATGATTAGAATTAAATAGTGCTTTTTTATATATAATTAAATTTTTAATTTCTTCATCTAGGTTTGTTTTATTTATTAACTCATCAAATAAACTATTAATCTCATTTTTATTATCTACCAAATTATTGTCGATTAAAAAATATAGAGCTAACGGTGAATAAGTGGCGTCATTTTCATTTATCAATTTAGTTAATTGATCAATTGTTGTTTTTTTATCTTCTGTCTTATAGTTTATTGTCGTTATGTTAAACTGATTTGCTAATTTTATTTTGTCTCGCTCTTTTATTTCCTTCATTGAGAGGTACCCAATAATTACAACAAGTGTAATTGAAAATACTGCTATAAGGCTTTTCTTATTATTAATGAAAAAATTCTTAACTTTTTCATTTCTTGTATTTGTATCTATAATTGTAATTTCTTCATCCATAATTAAATCATATTCCTTAATACATACTGAAGAATACCACCATTTTTATAATATTCTAATTCATTCTTCGTATCAATTCTGCAAAGCGTTTTAATTTTCTTAATATCTCCAGATGCATATTTTATTTCAACTTGTACATGGTCTGATGGATTAACACCTTCTTGAATATCAAGAACTGTAATTAATTCTGAACCAATTAAATTTAGGTTAGTTCTATTATTTCCTTCAGTAAATTGAAGTGGTAACACACCCATACCAATTAAATTGGACCTATGAATTCTTTCAAAACTTTCTGCTATTACAACTTTTACACCTAATAATTTTGTTCCTTTGGCAGCCCAATCTCTAGATGATCCTGTGCCATATTCTTTTCCACCGATTACTGCTAAATCAGTTCCTCTTTTTTTGTATTCTTCTACGGCACTATAAACTGACATTATTTTTTCTTCCGGATATAGCTTTGTAAAACCGCCTTCTGTACCAGGGGCCATCTCATTTTTTATTCTAATATTTGCAAATGTTCCTCTCATCATAACTTCATGATTTCCTCTTCTAGATCCATAAGAGTTATAATCTTTTGGTAGTATTTGATGTTCCATAAAATATTCACCTGTAGGACTTTCTTTTTGGATATTTCCAGCTGGTGAAATATGATCTGTAGTTACCATGTCGCCTAAAATCAAAAGTGGTCTTGCATCTTTTATAGGTTTAAAGCCCTCAGGCTTATCAGGTAAGTTTTCAAAGAAAGGTGGTTTTTTGACATAAGTTGATCCTGAATCCCAATTATAAATACTTGTATTTTCTGTTTTGATTTCTTGCCATTGCTTAGGTCCTTCTGAAACATTTGAATATCTTTTAATAAACATTTCTGGATTCAAGGCTTCTCTTAAAGTGTCTTCTATTTCTTTATTTGATGGCCAAATATCTTTTAAGAAAATATCTTTACCTTCTTTACTTTTTCCTAATGGCTCCTTGTATAAATCAAATTCCATATGTCCTGCAAGTGCATAAGCTACAACAAGTGGTGGTGACGCTAAGTAATTAGCCTTAATATGAGGGGATATTCTCCCTTCAAAATTTCGATTACCAGACAATACTGATACTGCATATATATTTTCTTTATCAATAGCCTTTACAATTTCATCCGGTAAAGGTCCTGAATTTCCTATGCAAGTTGTGCAACCATATCCTACTAAATTAAACCCTAATTTATCTAAAAATACATTTAGTCCAGCTTTTGCTAAATAATCAGTTACCACTTGTGATCCTGGAGCCAATGATGTTTTAACCCAAGGTTTAGTTTCTAAACCAAGTTCTACAGCTTTTTTAGCTAATAACCCTGCTCCAATCAGAACATTTGGGTTTGATGTATTAGTACATGAAGTGATTGCAGCAATTAATATTGATCCATCTTTAATTTCATAATCTGTTCCTGAAACTTTTGATATACTTTTTTCTTTTCTCTCTGTTGCATCTTCTAAAACTTTTTTAAACCCAGTGGAAGCATCTGTTAATAAAACTTTGTCTTGAGGTCTTTTTGGTCCTGAAATTGTTGGAACAATTGTTGACATATCTAATGACAATGTGTCAGTAAATTCAATTTCATCACTAGCCCACAGACCTTGTTCTTTTGCATACTTTTCAACAATGTTAACAGTATTCTCGTCTCTTCCTGAAAATCTTAAATATTTCAATGTCTCATCATCAATTGGGAAAAAACCACAAGTTGCCCCATATTCTGGTGCCATATTGGCAATAGTTGCTCTATCAGCAAGTGTTAAATTTTTTAATCCTTCCCCATAAAACTCAACAAATTTTCCAACAACACCTTTGTCTCTTAACATTTTTACAACAGTTAGGACTAAGTCTGTAGCAGTTGTGCCTTCTGGCATTTTATTGGTTACCTCAAATCCAATTACTTCTGGGATTAACATCGAAATGGGTTGACCTAACATTCCAGCTTCAGCTTCAATTCCACCTACACCCCAACCAAGAACCGATAGCCCATTAACCATAGTGGTATGACTGTCGGTACCAACTAATGTGTCAGGAAACAGATAGTCTTCGTCTTTAAATTTTTCTGACCAAACTACTTTTGATAAATATTCTAAATTAACTTGGTGACAAATTCCTGTTCCTGGAGGAACTATTCTAAAATTATTAAATGCTTGTTGTCCCCATTTTAAAAAGGAATATCTTTCTCCATTTCTTTTAAACTCAATATCTACATTTTTTTCAAATGAGTCTGCGTTTGCTGACTTATCAACCTGTACTGAGTGGTCAATAACCAGGTCAACCGCTGATAGTGGATTAATTGTATTTGGGTCTTTATTTTTTTCTTTAACAGCCTCCCTCATGGCTGCAAGGTCAGCAACCGCTGGAATTCCAGTATAATCTTGTAATAAGACTCTAGCAGGTCTGTAAGCTATTTCAGTTAATGATTTTTTTGTTTTCAGCCATTCTTTAATTGCCTCGATTTGACTTTTAGTAACAGACAAATCATCTTCATATCTTAACAAATTTTCTAATAAAACTTTAAGCGATTTTGGAAGTTTTGAAATTCCATCTAAACCATTTTTTTCTGCCTCACCTAAAGAGTAATATTTATATTCACTATTATTGATATTAATAGACTTTAAAGAGTTATATGAATTTTTATTTCCTGGTTTCATTTAGTTTTAGATATAGAACCCTATTATACAAACGATAAGTAGCAATGACATAGCATAATTAAATCGTTTAATAAAATTATTATTTGTAGCAAAATTCCTTAAAAATTTACCAAAAAAAGCCCATGTAGTAATACTTGTAAGGGCTGTTAAGGAACAAACCACTATAACTGTTATAGAGCTGTTTAAATAATCATCTTCTATTACAAATTTTGAAATTAGAATAATTGCTGCCATTACACCTTTGGGGTTTAGAAATTGAAATATAAAAGTATCAATAAATTTTACAGGATTAATTTTTTTATTTTCTTTGGATAATGATGAAAATGAAATTTTGTAAGCTAAATACAGTAGAAAAAAAGTTCCTAACAATCTAATTATCTCTTGTATTAGTGGGTATTTTATAAAAGTTGATATCAATACAAAGTTGATCAAGATTACTAAGGTTGTGTAACCCAGCCAGACTCCTAAAATTGACGGTATTGTTTTTTTGATACCAAAATTAAAACCTGAAAAAGAAGCTACAGCATTATTTGGTCCAGGCGTGTAACCTAATGAACAAGAAATCCCAATTAATAAAAATAACTCTGGATGCATAAGGATTAAGCTATAGGAAGACCGTTTTCAGAATCTTGAGATGGATGAACTAATATAACTTTTCCCTCTTTATCGATCGATCCTAAGATTAAAACTTGTGAAACAACGCCTGCAATATTTTTTTCAGGAAAATTACAAATACCGATAACCTGTTTTCCTCTTAAATTTTCTTCATTATAATAATGAGTTATTTGTGCAGAAGATTGTTTGATTCCAATCTCTTTGCCAAAATCGACCTCAATAACTAAAGATGGTTTTCTAGCTTTTTCATTTTTTTTTACAGAAACTACAGTGCCTACTCTAATATCCACTTTATCAAATACATCATAGGTTATTTGTTCTTTCATATATTTAATATATAATAGAACTTATTTATGAGTACAGAAAATACTTCAGATCAGTTATTTAATAACTCAGTTAAAATTTTAACTGATTTAATAGCTTTTAAAACAATATCTGGAGAAGATAACAACTCATTAATTAACTACTGTGATGAAATTTTAAAAAAAATAGGCGCAACATCATTTAAGACTTTTGATGATGAAAAAAAAAGAGTTAATCTTTTTGCAACATTAAAAGCTAAACACCCTAGTGATAAAAAACCAATAATTTTATCTGGCCATACAGATGTAGTTCCAGTTTCAAAAGGATGGAGCACAGATCCATTTGTAGCAACGATAAAAAATGATAAACTTTTTGGTAGAGGCGCTTGTGATATGAAGGGTTTCATTGCTTGTACACTTGCATTTGCACCAATTTATTCAAAAGCTAATTTAGACAGGGACATTCATTTTTCTTATACCTTTGATGAAGAAACCGCATGTATAGGAGCTCCAATTCTAATCGAAGAATTAAAAAAAAGAGGAGTCAAAGATGGAATTTGTATTATAGGTGAACCAACAAATATGAAAATCATAGACGCACATAAAGGATGCTATGAATACACAACTTACTTTGAAGGTTTAGCTGGACATAGTTCGGCTCCACATAAAGGTGTTAGTGCTGTTGAGTATGCCTCTAGATATATAAATAAATTAATTGAACTAAGAGAAAAACTTAAAGAGAGATCTCCAAAAGACTCAATTTTTGACCCGCCACACTCTACTCTTTCAATTGGAGGAATTTTTGGTGGTATAGCACACAATGTAATTGCAGATAAATGTCATGTTAACTGGGAAACAAGACCAGTTGTTAAAGAAGATGGTATGTTCTTAAACACAGAATTAGACAAATATTCAAATGAAGTACTTTTACCTGAGATGAAAAAAGTTTTTCCAAACTCTTCCATTACAAAAAAAATTATTGGAGAAGTTACAGGGTTTGACAGAGATAAAAAATCTAATGCTTGTGAACTTATTTCAAATCTAACTGGTGACAACACAAGAGAGGTAGTTTCTTTTGGAACTGAAGCAGGATTGTTTCAAGAAATAGGAATAAGCACTGTTGTTTGTGGTCCTGGCTCTATTGAGCAAGCTCATAAAATTGATGAATTTATAATTCTCGATGAGCTTAAAAAATGTTTAAGCCTACTTGATGGTATTAAAGGACAATCTATTTCAAATTAATAAATTGTTAACACTCTAAAATTAACTTATAATTTTTTATGCCTAAAAAAAATATTCGAGACATTATTGGATATGGTGCTAAAGGGTTAAAAGTTGTGTGGCCTAATAACGCTCGTATAGCTGTTCAAATAGTTTTAAATTATGAAGAAGGAGCAGAAAGTTGCGTTTTAAATGGTGATAAAAATTCAGAAATTTTTCTATCGGAAATTATAGGTGCTAAACCTATAAAAGGGAGACATGTAAATATGGAGTCTCTTTATGAATATGGATCAAGAGCTGGCTTCTGGAGATTACATAAATTATTCCAAGAAAAGAAAATTCCAATAACAGTTTTTGGAGTAGGTATGGCTTTAGATAAAAACCCCGAAATATGTAAAGCTATAAAAGAAGCGGGTTACGAAGTAGCATCCCATGGATGGAGATGGATTGATTACCAAAACATTAAAAAATCTGAAGAAAAAAAACACATGAAACTTGCCATACAAACTCATAAAAGGATATTTGGTGAAAGACCAAATGGGTGGTATACGGGCAGATGCAGTCCTAACACTAGAGATTTAGTTATGGAAGATGGTGGCTTTTTATATGACAGTGACTCATATAGTGATGATTTACCTTATTGGGAAACTAGAAATAAAAAGAAACAGTTAATCATTCCTTATACACTTGATAATAACGATATGAGATTTACTACCAATCAAGGCTTCAATACAGGTGATCATTTTTTTACATATCTTAAAGACAGCTTTGACACTTTATATGAAGAGGGAAAAACAAGCCCTAAAATGATGTCTGTAGGATTACATTGTAGATTAATTGGAAAACCTGGGAGAATTCAATCTTTAAAAAAATTTTTAGATTATGTGCTGAAACATGAGGATGTGTGGTTATGCAAAAGAATTGATATAGCCAAACATTGGATTAAAAACTATTCTAACTAATGTCAAAAAAAATTATCTTCACAAATGGACTTATTGATTTAGCTCAACCTAGATTGGGTTCTAAAGTTATATTTAAGACAGATGATTTTTTTGCTTCTGCAAATAGAATTATTGATCCACTACCCGCAGTATTTAAAGAAGGGTTATTTGATAAAAATGGTAAATGGATGGATGGATGGGAGTCTAGAAGGAAAAGAACATCAGGATATGATTTTTTAATTATTAAACTTGGTAAACCAGGGTCAATTGACAAAGTAGATGTTGACACTTCACATTTTAATGGAAATCAACCATCTATGATTTCATTGGAAGGTTGTTACTCAAAATCAAATAGTATTAAAAACTTTAAATGGAAAACCTTCATTGGTAAAAAAAAAACAAAAGCAAACAGTCACCATATATTTAAATCTTCTTCTAAATCTATTTTCACACATATTAAATTAAATATATTTCCGGATGGTGGAGTTGCAAGGTTGAGGCTTTATGGAAATATATCTAAAGAAAATAATAACCTTAAAAATAAAAAAATTAATTTAACATCATTATTAAATGGTGCATCTGTTATAGCTTGTAACAATGAGCATTTTGGAAAAGCTGAAAATATTTTAGCCCCAGGGAAAGCCAAGAATATGGGTGATGGATGGGAAACAAGAAGAAGAAGAGACAAGGGTTTTGATTGGTTAATATTAAACTCTATTAAAGGTGATAAAATTGATAAAATTGAAATATCAACTCATCACTTTAAAGGTAATTACCCAAGTCATTGTTCTTTGCAAGCTGCATATATACCGGGCAAAAAATCTTCTTCCGCTATTGTTAAAAGCTCAAATAAATGGAAATTTTTATTGAGCAAGACTAATTTATCTGCAAACAAAACTCATAAATTTATTAATAAATTAATGAAAAATAATAAAATTAATTTTATTAAAATAAATATTTTTCCAGATGGTGGAATTTCTAGATTTAAAATTTTTGGTAAGGCGATTTAATGGAAATTACAATTAACCCCATACCTATTACAAAAGAAAACTTCTCTAAATTTGGAGATATGATTACAACGGCTGATATTAAGCCTATTGAAATTAACGAAGGTTATGCCAAAAGATTTGACGGAATAGCTAACTTAGATACTTCAAAAGATAATGGGGAAACTACTATTAGTATTTTTTCAGCTCTAAAGAGATCTTTTCCAATGAAAATTGATATGATGGAAAAACATCCTTTGGGAAGTCAAGCCTTTATACCAATGAAACAGACTACTTTTTTAGTACTTGTTGCACCAGAGGGTGATAAACCTGATCTTAATAAAATTGAAGCTTTTATTGTTCCTCCAGAAATAGGTGTTAATTACAATCCGGGTACTTGGCATTTTCCTCTAATAGCCACAGAAGATATGAATTTTTTAGTAGTCGATAGAAAAGGTTCTGGAGATAATCTTGTTATCGAAAATATAGATAAAGAAGAAATAATCTTAAAATATTAAAATACCCTACATCATTGTAACAATGATTTTTTTCTAAATTTTTTCCAAAGTTATAATTTATTTAATTACAAACTCAAAACTACTATTCCCAAAGGTTCTTTCATTTAATTTTATTAATCCAATCTTTCTTTTGTATTTCAGTTAAAAAAGAAGATTTAAATGAATTGATAATTAATTTTTTTATTTCACTTCTTGAAAGACGCAAAGCTTGCTGAATCTCAATTAAATTTTGGTTTAAATAACCCCCAAAATAAGCTGGATCATCCGAATTTACCATTACCATTAAATTTATATCTAGCATTTTTTTCAAATTATGTTCTTCCAATGATTTAAAAACTTTTAGTTTAATATTTGAAAGAGGACAAATTGTTAAAGGAATTTGGGTTTTTATCAATTCTGTAACTAATTTTTTATCTTTAATACATTGAACACCATGATCAATTCTTTTTACATTAAGAAGTTTTAAAGCTTCCCATATATATTCGGGTGGCCCCTCCTCTCCTGCATGTGCAACAGTTATAAAATTATTTTCTAAAGCTTTTTTAAATAACTTTTTAAATTTTCTTGGGGGGTTGCCTATCTCAGAAGAGTCTAGGCCAACTCCAAATATCTTTTCTTTATGTAAAATAGCTTGATCTAAAATTTTAAAACAAGGTGATTCATCTAAATGCCTTAGAAAACACATTATAATTTTAAAACTTAATCCAAATTTCTGTTCTGCTTTTCGTAAAGCGTTATAAATTCCATTTATTATAACATCAAAATTAATTCCTCTTTCTATATGAGTTTGTGGATCAAAAAAAATTTCTGTATGAACTATATTGTCTTCTTTGCATTTTAAGGCATAGGCCCAAGTTAAATCAAAAAAGTCCTGTTCTTTTACCAATACTTTAGCACTCTCATAATATATTTTTAAAAAAGATTCTAAGTTATTAAAATTATATGCACTTTTCACATCTTCAATACTTTTAAACGGTATTTGAATATTATTTTTTTTAGCCAAGACAAACATTTGATCTGGTTCTAGAGTACCTTCTATATGCAAATGTAACTCTGCTTTTGGCGATTTTTTTATAAACTCAAGCAAACTCATAACAACTTTTCAAATTCAATAATGTCTTTTATTAAGTTTTTTTTTATAAACATAAATTTAAGATATTGAAAAGTTTTTTCATTTTTTATAAGTTTCCAACGTTAATTGAGCAATTATAGATAATGCTATCTCTGGAGGAGATTTTCCACCTAATTTAATCCCTATTGGTCCATGTATCGAATTAATTTCATTTTCATTAAATCCAAAATTTTTTAATCTTTCACATCTATCAGAATGAGTATTTTGACTTCCTAAAGCTCCAATATAATAAAAATTTTTTTTTAGCGCATGCATCAATGCTGGGTCGTCAATTTTAGGGTTATGAGTTAATGATATTAAAGCAGTATTTGAATCTGTTTTAATTTCTTTAAAAGCTTCCTCTGGCCATTTATTCACTACTTTTATTTTAGGAAATCTTTCTTCTGTAGCAAAGAGTTTTCTTGGATCAATTAAAATTATCTCAAAATTTAAATTTTTAGTAAACTCAATTAGGTATTGAGCAATATGAACTGCCCCAACAATAATTACTTTTACTGGGTTGGTGAAAGTTTGGATAAATATATTTGTATTTTCAATAATTCCATTTTTTTTATTTCTACAAAAAAATTTTATTTTCTTTTCATGTTCAAAAAAATATTGGTCTATAGGCTCGCCTACTAAAAATATTTTGCTATTACCTGTTTCAAGATTAGTAATTACTGAAAATTCAATTTTTTTATTTTTATTTTTAATAATTTCTTGAAAGATTTTTAGTTCCATTATTTTACTTGTTCTATATAAATTGCGATCTCACCGCCACAGGCAAGACCAACTTCCCATGCATTTTCATTTGAAATTTTAAATTCAATTTTTTTAAAAGGTATATTTTTTTTTATAATTTCTAAACATTCTCTAATAACTGCCGACTCAACACATCCGCCAGAAACAGAACCTGAAAAATCTCCATTTTCATTAATAATCATTTTACTACCAACAGGTTGTGGAGAGGATCCCCATGTTTGAATTACAGTGGCTAGTACAATTTTCTGATTAGTTTTTAACCAATCGTTTGTTTTTTCTAAAAATTTTTTATCAAATGAGTTTTTCATTAATCAATATATTTAAACTAATTTATAATATATATTTATATCTCATTAATGAAAAAAAAATTAATAAATATTAGTTGCTGTATTTTTCTATCAATTATTATTTCACCACAAGTCATAAAAGCTGATGATCTTTTCGATCTGGGTAAAAAAATTTTTTTAGAAAAAGGTAATTGTGCAACCTGCCATACACTTAATGATGCAAATTCTTATGGAAATATTGGTCCAAACTTAGATGAAATTAAACCTGACATTATGAGAATTGTTTTGGCAGTAACAAATGGGATAGGAGTTATGCCTGCTTATGAAGGAGAGTTATCTAACGCAGAAATTAAAGCTGTAGCAACATATGTTGCTCAAAGCACTAATTGATTATTTCATTTAGACGAAAGGTAGCAATTTTTTTAACTTGATTTTTTGCTTCTTCAAATTCTAAATTAATTTCATTCTTAATTCTTTTTCTAAAATTAGTTAAAATTTCACCTTTATTCTTTCCCTTAACAGCAATTATAAAGGGGAAGCCAAATTTTTTTTTATAATCATAATTTAAATTTTGAAATTCACTAAATTCTTCATTATCACAGCGATTTAAATTTGCTCCCTTTTGTTCTTTGCGAGAGTCTTCGGTTAATTTTTTTTCAACAGCTAATTCAGGGTGTGCATTAAAAATTTTTAAACAATCTTCTTTTGAGCTATTTTCATAAATTTTGATTATTGTAGATATTAATTCATTAAAGTCTTTATAAGGTTTTAAATTAAAGGCTTTACTAGCAATCGAATTTGTTTTTTCAAAAATATTTCCAAAAATATCAATAAAATCATTCTCAGTGAGTTGATTTACTTTTTCTATTGAAGCGATAGTTTTCATATTAAATTATTTAATTATTGTATAATATAATTATGTTATGACAAAATTAACAACTCATGTTTTAGATATTTATTCTGGAAGACCGGGTAAGGGAATTAAAGTTGACCTTTATTATTATAAAAACAATGATCAAAAAATTAAAATTAATACCATAATATTAAATAATGATGGAAGGTCTGATCAGGCCTTAATTGAGGGTGAAAATTTTAAAGAAGGTAAATATGAGCTTATTTTTTTTATTGGCGATTATTTTAAAGAGATTACTAATATTCCAAAGATACCCTTTTTAGATGATGTTGTTGTAAAGTTTGGGATATCTAATATTAAAGAACATTATCATGTACCATTATTAGTTTCACCATGGAGTTACTCTACTTACAGGGGTAGTTAGATGAGCTCCGACATCATAAGATTTGTTTTCGAAAATAAAATTCACGAAATAAAAAATCTTGACCCTAATGAGACTATTTTAAATTTTATTCGATTGAGATTAAAAAAAACTGGTACTAAAGAAGGTTGTGCTGAAGGTGGCTGTGGAGCTTGCACTATCGTAATAGGGGAATTAAAAAAAAACAATATAGTTTATAAAACAATTAATTCATGCATTGCATTTACAACCAGCCTTGAGGGCAAACAACTATTAGTAGTTGAAGACTTAATACAAAAAGATGGTTCATTGCACCCAGTGCAAAGTGCAATGGTTAATTTTCATGGTTCGCAATGTGGTTTTTGCACACCCGGATTTGTGATGTCTTTATTTTCAATGTACAAAAATAATACTTCTTATGATAAAAAAACTATAGAGGAATCAATCTCAGGAAATTTATGCCGTTGCACAGGATATAGGCCAATCATTGATGCTGCTATAAGCTTAAATAATAAAAAACCAGACCAATTTAAAATAAATGAAAAAAAAACTATAATTCTGTTAAAAAAAATAAGACCAGAAAATATTTATATAAATAATAAAAATAAAAAATATTTTGCGCCAAGAACCGTTATTGAGCTAAAGAAAATTATTAAAAAGAACCCTAACCTAAAATTTTTAAGTGGCGGTACAGACCTTTCTTTAATTGTCACCAAACAAAAAAAGGACATAGAAAATATTATTTATTTAAATTCAATTGATGAACTTAATTATATTAAAGAAAATAATAAATATATTGAAATAGGTGCAACAACACCATTAAGAAAATTTGAATTATTTATAAAAAAATATTATCCAGATTTTAATGCAATTCTCAAAAGATACGGCTCTATTCAAATAAGAAATATTGCTACAATAGCTGGCAATATAGTAACCGCATCACCTATAGGAGATTCATTACCCTTGTTATTATCACTTGATGCAAGTATTTCCATTGAAAGCTTTAATACAAAAACAATATTGTCATTAAAAGATTTTTTTATTAGTTATCGAAAAACTAAGCTAAAAAAAGGACAGTTCATCAGTTCAATACGAATTCCAATATATAAGAAGAATATTTTTAAAGCTTATAAAATTTCAAAAAGAATAGATGATGATATTTCTTCAGTTTGTGCCTCTTTTAATGTGGCAATTGTTAATAAAAAAATTAAGAATATTAAAATAGCTTATGGTGGCATGGCCCCAACACCAAAAAGAGCCATTCATTGTGAAAAAATACTTTTAAATTCTGACTTTTCAGAAGAAGTAATTCTAAAAGCACAAATAAGTTTAGAAACAGATTTTCAACCAATTAGCGATATGAGAGCAAGTAAAAATTATCGCATGGAGATTGCAAAAAATTTATTATTAAAATGTTTTACCGAAATTAAAAACAATAAATCAATCAGACTTAATCATTAAATGAAACAAAGCTTTTTTATTGATAAAAAAAGACCTCATGATAGTGCATCAAAACATGTAAGTGGCCTAGCAGAATACACAGACGATATTAATGAACCTTATGGAACTTTGTATGGCGCAATTGGATGGGGTAAAGAAGCCCACGCATTAATTAAAAAAATTGATCTCAGTGAAGTATTAAAAAGTGAAGGAGTAATTGCAGTTATTACTAGTGGTGATATTCCTGGAAGAAACGATGTTGGGGCAGTTTTTAATGGTGATCCAATTTTTCCACTTAAAAAAGTTGAATATTATGGGCAGCCTTTATTTGCAGTCGCTGCTACTTCTACCGAACTGGCAAGAAAAGCTACTTTAAAAGCTAAAATTATTTTTAAAGTTTTAAAACCTGTTGTCACCATAAAAGAAGCTTTAAAGAAAAAAAATTTTATTTCAAAGGGCAAAAAAATACAAAGAGGAAATCCTACAAAAACTATTCTTAAATCTAAAAATTATTTAAAAGGTAATTTTACTACAGGAAGCCAGGAGCATTTTTACTTAGAAGGACAAGTTGCATTCGTAATACCTAAAGAAGATAAAGATTTATTAGTATATAGCTCAACACAACATCCATCAGAAACACAGCAAATAATTGCTAAAATGCTTAATCAAAAAAGTAATAGCATAACAGTTCTAGTCAGAAGGATAGGTGGAGGCTTTGGTGGTAAGGAAACTAATTTTTTAACATCTAGTATTTGTGCGTTACTTGCCAGTAAAACAAATAAACCAGTAAAACTTAGACTAGATAGAGACGATGACATTATAATAACTGGAAAACGACATGATTTTTATTCTGACTATGAGGTTGGCTTTAATGATGCTGGTGTAATTCAAGGATTAAAAATTAAGCTATCATCAAGATGTGGAATGTCACCAGATTTATCCGGTGCTATTAACGAAAGAGCCCTGCTTCATATAGATAACTCATATTATCTTTCAGATATTCAAGTACAAAACTACCTTTGTAAAACTAACACTGTGACCTCAACTGCCTTTAGAGGATTTGGAGGAAATCAAGGTATGATGGTTATTGAAAATATAATAGACAATATTTCAAGATATTTAGAAAAAGATTCTGCGGATGTTAGAAAAAATAATTTTTATCAAAAAAATAATAGGAATATTACACATTATGGAATGAAGATTGAAGATAATGTGATTCAAGAAATTTTTAATAAATTGATAAAAAAATCAAATTATAAAAAAAGATATTTAAAAATTAAAAAATTTAATTTAGATAATAAGTATTTAAAAAAAGGAATCTCAATCACGCCAGTTAAATTTGGTATTTCATTTACAACTATTCATCTAAATCAAGCAGGCGCTCTAATTCACATATATACGGATAGTAGTATTCATCTAAATCATGGCGGAATTGAAATGGGACAGGGTACTAATACAAAAATAGCACAATTGGTAGCTAATGAGTTTGGCTTACCTTTTGAAAAAATAAAAATTTCTTCAACAAATACTTCAAAAGTTCCAAATACTTCTGCCAGCGCCGCATCATCCACAACTGATTTAAATGGTGCAGCAGCACTCGATGCTGTTTCAAAAATAAAAATAAATTTAGAAAAATTTATTAAAAAGAAATATAATCTTAAACAGATTAAAAATGTAATTTATAAAAAAGGATTAATTAAATTTAATAAAAAATCATTTAAATTTGATTCTATAATTAAAGAAGCTTATTTAAATAGAATTTCTTTATCTTCTTCCGGTTTTTACTCAACACCTAAAATTAACTTTAATAAAAAAACATTTTCAGGAAGACCTTTTTTATATTTTTGTTATGGTGCCTCTGTAACTGAAGTCACAGTTGATACATTAACAGGTGAAAGTATAATAGATCAGGTTGATATTTTGCAGGATGCTGGAAAAGCTATTAATCCCGCTTTAGAGTTGGGTCAAATCGAAGGAGGTTTTGTCCAGGGGCAAGGTTGGTTAACAATGGAAGAAATAATTTGGAAACCAAATGGCCAAATCACAACAGTTTCACCCTCAACTTATAAGATACCTGCTGTAAGCGATATGCCAAAAAAATTTAATGTAGAAATATTTAAACAAGGAAAAAATATAGAGAACGTTGTTAATAAATCTAAAACAACAGGTGAGCCTCCCTTAATGCTTGCAATGAGTGTTTTTTTTGCAATTAAAGATGCGATAGCATCAACCAGAAATTATAAAAAAATACCAATTCTGGATGCTCCTGCAACATCTGAAAAAATTTTAATGAGTTTAAAAGAATTAAAAAATAGAGTTAAATAAGTTAGATAGGAGAATAAAGATGAACACAAAAAATGACTTCATGTTGAGAGCTATAGAGCTTTCATTAAATAGTGCCAACAATGATGGTGGTCCATTTGGATGTGTGATCACAAAAGAAAATAAAATTATTGCAGAGGGTTCAAATAAAGTAACTTTATCAAATGACCCCACCGCACATGCAGAAGTGGTTGCAATTAGAGAGGCTTGTGCGAAATTAAATACATTTAATCTTTCTGGTTGTGAATTATATACAAGTTGTGAGCCATGCCCTATGTGTTTAGCTGCAATATATTGGTCACATGTAGATAATATATTTTATGCAAATACGAGGGATGATGCAAAAAATATTGATTTTGATGATTCTTTAATTTATTCAGAAATTTCTAAAAAAAATGAAGATAGACAAATCCCAATAAAACAAATGTTAAGAGAAAAAGCCTTAAAGGTTTTTGAAATTTGGAGTACCAAAAAAGATAAGATAAAATACTAGATATGGATTTTTTACCTTACTTATTAAAATGGTTAGAGCTTACTTTGAGGTGGGGACACGTTTTATTTGCAATTCTTTGGGTTGGTAATAGCTTTTTATTTAACTATTTAGATAATAATCTTAATAAAAGTATTTCAAGTAGTAGCATAGATGGAGAAGGCTACTTAATGCACTCTGGATATTTTTATAAATTAACAAGATTAAAAAAATCCCCTCCATTAAATTATCTTAGAAGCTTAATAATTTTTAAATGGCAAAGTTATTTAACATTTGTAACTGGAATTTTGCTTTTATTTGTAACTTATTATTATAATTCTGGAATTCTGATGGTTAGTAAAAAAGTTTTAGAAATAACTCCAATTAATGCAATTTTAATTTCAGTTTTATCTTTATACTTTTCTTGGCTTGTCTATGATTTTTTGTGCAAATCTTCAATTATTAAAAATAGTAAACTTTTTATATTTATTTCTTTTTCTTTATTATTGTTAACATCTTTTGGTTTAACAAAAATATTTAGTCCAAAATTTGCATTTTTAAGTATTGGATTAATATTAGGAACAAATATGTTTGCTAATGTTTTTACAGTAATTATTCCAAATCAAATGAATATAATTAAAAGCAGCTTAAAAAAAAAAAAATTTAATAATAGTTTATCTTTAGCGGCTAAGCAGAGGTCAATTCATAACAACTATTCTACTTTTTTAGTTTTATTTATTATGCTGTCAGGTCATTATAACTTCATAGTCTATCACAAGTATAACTGGCTAATTTTATGCTCAATTGCATTAATTTCGGCCACTGCTCGACATTACTTTAATTTAAGAGGTAAAAAAATAATTAATAATTCTATATTAATCATATCTATTTTAGCGTTAATACTTTTAGCATTTTTGATTTTTATTTTTAAACCATAATTGGACAACAAATTATTAGAGCTAAAAAATTAATTGTTATTAGTCAATATGATTATAATAAAACTGTTGGAAGTCTAGTCTAGCTATTCAAATTTATGAAGGAATCTGAACTGAAGGTATTAAGAAAAAGCACCCTAAATAAAAAGGGCGATCCAAAGATCGCCCCAAATAAAGTATTTTAATTTCTTAAGATACGTAAAAACTAATTAAACTTAGTATTGCTATAACCCAAATAGCCGGACTAGTACTACCAAATTTTCCAGTGAAAATTCTAATAGCAGCATAAGAAACAAATGCTAGCGCTATACCATTCGAAATCGAATAAGTAAAAGGCATTGCAATCATTGCAAGTACAGCAGGTCCTGCTTCTGCAGCATCATCCCATTCTATATCTGTTATATTACGAAGAAATAAAGTTGAGATATAAATTAATGCAGCAGCATCAATTTCCTTTGGTAGTGATGTTGCCAATGGACTAAAGAACAAGCATAATAAGAATAATAAACCTATTACAAGTGAAGTCATTCCTGTTCTTCCACCAGCTTTTACACCAGCAGCACTTTCAACATAAGTTGTTACTGTTGAGGTACCCAACATCGCACCCGCAACTGTAGATACACTGTCTGACAACATTGCTTTATCAATGTCTTTAATCTTACCATCGTCTCCAACTTTTCCTGCTACATTCGCAACACTAGTTAATGTTCCTGCAGTATCAAAAAAATCTATGAAGAATAGTGTAAAGATTACAGTAACCATTGATGCGCTAAGTGCAGCACCTAAATCAAAAGCCATTAAATGAGTCATAGGTGGTGGTGAAGAAACAACACCATTGAAATTAGCCCAACCGCCTGCCCATGCAATAATACTAAAAGCAACAATACCAATAATAATGTTACCTTTAATTTTCATTTTTTCCATTACAATCATAGAAATGAAAGCAGCAGCACCTAATAAAGTTAAAGGATTGCTTAAGTCACCAAGTCTTACAAGTACAACAGGGTCATCAGAAGTAAGTCCCATTAATTGAAATCCAATTATAGCCAAGAATAACCCAATACCTGCACCGATTCCAAGTTTTAAACTTTTTGGAATAGAGTTTATCAACCATGCTCTAAGAGGTGTAAGTGAAATTATTAAGAATACTACACCTGCGACCAATACAGCACCAAGAGCTTCTGCTGGCGTATATTTCATTCCCAGACAAACTCCGTAAGCTATAAAAGCATTTATTCCCATTCCAGGCGCCAAGCCTACTGGCCATGTTTTAGCATAGAAGGCCGCTATAAAGCATGCTATTGCGGCAGCTAAAGCTGTTGCTGTAAAGACTCCACCAAAATCAAAGCCTCCGTCTGCAAGTATTACTGGATTTAAAAACATAATATAAGCCATTGTCAAAAATGTTGTTACGCCGGCTATAACTTCTGTTTTAAAGTCCGTCTTATGTTTATTGTAATCAAAGTATTTATCTAACATTTGATCTCCTTTAAGTTAAGTTAAGTTAAATCTATTTGATTCTCACATTAAAATCTCTTTGATATTGAAAAAAAAAACACTTTTTAGTTTAATTTGTATGATTAATACAACCTAAAAGTTAATATTGGTAGCAGGGCTACCATAAGAAATACTAAAACCCGCCGCACTAATGCGACGGGTCTTTTTTTAATTATAAGTTTATCTTATTATTTTTTAGATATAGCCAAGTGAACTACAGCACCAAGTGATGCTCCGATTATCCAGGCATATCCTCCGCCACCACCTAAGTTAGCGAAGAAATCATCTAATCCTAAAAATAGGATATTTGGCCAAACAGATCCTACAGCAATATAACCCGAAAGAATCCATGCTATCATTGCTTTATGGTTAAAACCATCATTGTAATGATATTTGGCTTTTGGACTTGCATCAAACAAATCGTCTACATCTATTTTTTCTTTCTTGATAATGTAGTAATCAACCATCATGATACCAAATACAGGTGCAAGAATTGCTCCTAAAGTATTAACAAATGGAAATAAACCCATTTGAGTAATAACAGCAACCCACATACCACCAATAATAAAACCAAAACCAGCAGTTATTAATCCACCAGTTTTAAAGCTAATTTTGCTTGGCATTAAGTTAGCTAAATCGTAAGCTGGAGGTATAAAGTTCGCAACCATATTAATACCAACTGTCGCTGCAAAAAAAGCAAATGCAGCAATAATTGTTAAACCTAGGTTATCCACTTTAGCTACCATCTCTGTTGGACTTGCTACGTACTCACCAAAAATAGCTATTGTTCCACCAGTGATCATTAAAGTTATGAAAGAGAATAAAATTACGTTTCCTACTAATCCCCATAGGTTTCCTTTTTTCATTTCTTCTTCATTTTTAACAAATCTAGCAAAGTCACCGAAGTTAATTACTACTGCAGCGAAATATCCAACCATAATTGAAAATACAGCTATGAAAGCTCCCATTGATCCTAAGCCTTCAAAACCACCAGTTCGTTCTCCTCCAGAAAATATAGACCCTACTTCTGAAAAAAGTCCTCCACCGGCTTTAACCCAAATAACAATCATTAAAAAAATCATTACTGCATAGACCGCTGGTCCTGCAAAGTTTAAGAACTTTTTAATAAGGTCAACACCTTGCCAAAATAGATAAACTTGGAAAGCTGATACAAATATAAATGAAACCCACATTACACCTGTCATACCAAGCATCATAACTTCACCTTCCATTCCTGTAACACCAGTAATTAAAAGTGCTACTGCAGTGGATGCAGCGTAAGTTTGTGCTCCATACCAAAACATTGCAACAATTCCTCTAGCCATTGCTGGAAAGTTTGCTCCAAATACACCCATACTTACACGAGCAAATACTGGATATGGAATTCCATGTTTTACACTTGGTTTACCTGAAAGGTTAACTAGCCACATTATAAAAAATCCTGCAAGAATTAATGCAGCAAATACAGCCCAGCCATTTAGTCCTGATGCTAAAAATAATGATGCTGCCAAAGTATAACCAAATAAACTTTGAACATCATTAGCCCATACGTTAAAGATTTCGAACCATCCCCAATTTTTTTTATTACTTGGAGTTGGAGCTAAATCTGAATTGTAGAGTTTTGACGATCTACCCATATTATTCTCCCTCTTTAATTGTTTACTTATTTTGTTACCGTGAATAAGATCAGGCAACTATTAATGTAAAAGTATGAATTGTTGACTATTAAAGTGCAAATTAAAAATACACAACTTGTTATTGATAAGAATTAATGGCTACAGCAAACGCTAATTGAATTGAATTAAACCTAAATTGGACATAAAACAGTTTAAACCCAAATTGGACAAGGAGAATTTTATTAATTTACAATATTGAAAAAAAAATTAGTCGTTCCAACCACTTACTACCTTAACTTCTAAATACTCTTCTAAGCCTAATTTACCAGCTTCACGACCAATACCAGAATGTTTGTATCCACCAAATGGCGCATCAGGTGCTAAGCCTGCACCATTAATATCAACCATTCCTGATCTCAATTTTCTAGCCACTCTATTGGCTTTTTCTTGATCTTGAGTTTGAATAAAGTTTAATAATCCATAAGGAGTGTCATTAGCTATTGAGATTGCTTCTTCCTCTGTTTCAAAAGGTATAATCGATAAAACAGGTCCAAATATTTCTGTTCTTGCAATTTGCATTTGATTGTTAACATCTGCAAATGCGGTAGGTTTAACAAAATAACCTTTATCTAATCCTTCTGGTTTACCTATTCCACCAGCAACTAACTTGGCGCCTTCATCAATACCAACTTGAATTAGTGTTTGAATTTTATCAAATTGAGTTTTTGAAACAACAGGACCAATATGATCACCTTCTTTTGTTGCAACATCTACCTTCATTGAGTTAGCAAAATTTTTAACTCTTTCTACAGTTTCGTCATAGATTGATTTTTCAACTAACATTCTTGTGGGTGCATTACAGGATTGTCCTGAATTTCTAAAACATCTTAGGGCACCTCTCTCAACTGCTTCAGCATCAGCATCTTTAAATATAATATTTGCACCTTTTCCACCAAGTTCAAGACTAACTCTCTTAAAATCGCTTGCTGCATTTTGGGAAATTAAAGCACCTGCTCTAGTTGATCCTGTAAATGAAACCATGTTTACATCGGGATGACTTGTTAATGCGTTTCCAGTAACTGCGCCATCTCCATTTATTAAATTGAATACACCTTTTGGTAATTTAATTTCATCAATCATTTCTGCTAAAATCATTGATGATAATGGAGCTATCTCTGATGGTTTAAGCACCATTGTGCAACCTGCAGCTATAGCTGGGATTACTTTTAAACATACTTGATTCATTGGCCAATTCCATGGAGTAATTAGTGCACAAACTCCCTTTGGCTCATGTAAAATATTATTATTAGGAGCATGTTCACCCAATTTTGCTTCAAATGTATATTCTTTTAAAACTTTTATATAAGATTTTATATGACTGGCTCCAGTTCCAGCCTGTAACTGTGTTGAAAAATCTATTGGTGCTCCCATTTCAAGAGAAATAGCTTTAGCCATATCGGCCCATCTTTTTTTATAAACAATATATAAAGCCTCTAAATATTTTAATCTTTCTTTTTTTGTCGAGAATGCCCAAGTTTCAAAAGCTTTAGTTGCAGCACTTACCGCATCATTAACATCTTCAACTCCACCTAAAGATATAACTGCACACTCTTCTTCGTTTGAAGGATCAATTACTTTAAAATCATTTGATTGTTTTGGAGAAACCCATTGGCCATTAATGTAAAAATTTTTTCTATCTAACATTTAGAAGAAATATCTTATCTTTTAACTTTTGCAAACAAATTAGTTAATTCATAAACAATTGTTGCAGCTGCTAAAGATGTAACTTCTGCATGATCGTATGCTGGAGAAACTTCCACTACATCTGCTGAAATTAAATTTAAACCTGACAGGCCTCGTATAACATTAACCATTTCTCTAGTAGTCATACCCGCAATCTCAGGAGTTCCTGTTCCTGGTGCAAAAGCGGGGTCCAAAACATCTATATCGATTGATAAGTAAAGTGGATTGTTACCAACTCTTTTTCTTATTCTTTCAGCAATTTTATCTGTTCCTTGTGTTTGAAATTCATCACAGTGAATAATCTTAAAACCAAACTCTTCATCATTTTTAATATCATCTCTACTGTAAAGAGGACCTCTAATGCCAACATGCATTGAAGCATCATCTAAAAATAAATTTTCTTCCCTTGCTCTTCGAAAGGGTGTTCCATGTGTATATGGTGCTCCAAAATATGTATCCCATGTATCTAAATGTGCATCAAAATGCACTAGAGCAACTGGTCCATTATTCATTTTATTAATAGCCCTAAGTAATGGAAGGGCGATTGTGTGATCACCACCTAAACTAATAATGCCTCCAACTTTATCAAGAAGTTCTGTAGCACCTTCCTCTATTTGTTTAATAGCTTCATTGATATTAAATGGATTACACGTAATATCACCAGCGTCTGCAACTTGCTGAACCTTGAAAGGTTCAACATCATAACTAGGGTGATAATTGGTTCTTAAATGTCTTGATGCCTGTCTAATACTCATTGGTCCAAATCTAGCACCTGGTCTATAGCTAGTACCTGCATCAAATGGTATTCCCACAATTGCAACATCACAACTTTCAACATCTCTTAATTCTGGTAACCTTGCAAAAGTAGATGGTCCAGCAAATCTTGGGACTTTAGTTCCACTGACAGGTTGAACTGGATTTTTATTTCTTTCTTTTTTCATTTATAAATAAAATGTACCACATTCTACAAGAATGGAATATCTTCTATCTTTAAAAATTATGAACTTAATAAGGACTATTTTACTATTAATTTTTTTTATTACACCCCTGAAGGCAAATACTATCTACAATTTAATTAAGATACCTAACTTAGAAATTTATGAGATTAATAGTCAAAATAAACTTAAGTATTTTTATGCGGCAAGGCCTTTTAGATTGGGTACTCAAAAAAATATTGTTTGTTCAAATCCAAATAAGAAAGATTTAGAAATAAAATATAAAATTATTAATAAAAATCTTAGTAGATATTCTTATAATTATTTAAAGAGAATTAACCTTAAATATATTGTTATGTGTGAAAATTTATCAATCTCAGAATTATATACGGCTGGCATTCCAGACAATATAATGAAAACATTAATACTAGATATTAAATTTAATGAAGATTACTTTGAAAGAGTAATTCATCATGAGGTTTTTCATATAATACATCTTCAACATAAAGAATTTTTTATTGAAGAAGAGTGGATAAAATTTAATAATTCTAGATTTAAATATGCAGAATGCTCAACGTGCACAAAAAATACAGGGTTAGAGAAATATGAAAAAACAAAAGGTTTTTTTACAGAATATTCTAAGTCCACAGCTTCAGAGGACATGGCTGAAGTTTATTCACATATGATTTTTTTAAAAAAAAATGATATTGACCAAATTCGTAAATTAGACCCAATTTTAAATAATAAAATTTCATATATAGAAAGTAAGATAAAACAAATAGATAATTCTTTTATTTTTTAGATGATAAAAAAAATTAAGGTCACCAATTCAGAAAAAATTATTTTTTATTTTTTAATTATATTGGCAATTACAACACTGTGTGCATTCTTTGTAATTAAGAATAAATGTCTATTTGTTAAAGATTACAACCCTAAAGACATTAATTTTAAAAATTCAAATAATATTGCAATTTTAAATATTCCTTGTGGTAATGTTATAATAGAGTTGTACCCAAACATTTCTCCTAATGGGGTTAAGCGATTTAAAAAGTTGATAACATCTAACGCTTATGAAGATATTGCCTTTCATAGAGTTATTGAAAATAAATTTGTCCAAGCTGGTGACTTAGAATTTGGTAAAAGAGGATCATTAGATTATGGGAAAATTGGTACTGGTAAATCTGGGTTGGGAACAATTAAATCAGAAATTGATAACAAGTTTAATTATGTTAGAGGAAGTGTTGGGTTAGCAAGAACATTTAAAAATGACACTGAGGACAGTCAATTTTTTATAATTCTTCAGGATGAACCATTATTTGAAGGAGAGTATACTCCTGTAGGTAAAGTTCTTTATGGTCTAGAAATATTAGAAAAAATTAAATATCAAAGAAATTCTGAATATATATTGAGACCAGATTTTATTAATTCCTTTAAAATGCTCAATTAACACTTAATTAAATCTGAAGTTGAACCCATTTTAACCAGTCATAATCTATTTTTATGTATAAAAATTTGATGAACTTGATGAGTGAAAAATATCCTACAAAAAAAATTTGAAAAAAAAATAAGTTTAGGTAAAAAAAAATTAATCAATAATCCCGTAAAAATTTTCAAAAAAATTACATCTTTCTCTTTAAAAGAAAAATATAAAAATTTCAAAGAAAAAATTAAACAGAAAGAGCTAGAAAGGATTGAATTATCAAAAAAAGAAAAAATCAAAGAATTACAGAGAGAAGAATTAAATCAAGAAAAACAAAGAAAAGAAGAAGTAAGATTAATACAACAAAAAGAGTTAGATAAAATTAAAGAAGAGAAACAAAAAATAGAGAGAAAAGAAAGACAAAAATTAAAAATTATAAAACAACAAAAGCAAATAGAAAGAAAAAAAATTAAACTTGAGGAAAAAAAATTAAAAGCCGAAAGTCAAAGGTTAATGGATTATGAAGAAGAAAAACAAAGACAAGATAATTTAAAGTTACAAGAGGAAAAGATAAGATTAGATTTTTTTGAAAAACAAAGGATAAGACAAGAAAAACAAAAAGAACGGATAGAGCAAGATAGATTAATAGCTTTTAAACGTCAAAAAGACAGAGAAGAAATACAAAAAATAAAAGATGAAGAACAAAGATTAAAAGATGTTGAGCTTGATAAACAAAAAGTAGAAGAGCGATTATTACAAGAAGAAGAGCGTAAATTAGAATATCAGGAAAAGAAACTACAAGAGGTAGAGCAAGAGATAAATAAAATTGAAGAACAGAGATTAAGAGAGAAAGAAATTCAAATATTAAAAGAAGCAGATGAATTAAGAGAAAAACAGGAAGAATTTAGATCCAAAGAGCATCATGAAATAATGGAACTAAAAGAATTAAAAGAAAAAGAACTTCAGCATATAAAAAAAGGAGAAGAGTTGAAATTAAGAGAAGAAGAATTAAAATTAAAAGAATTAAGTGAAGAAAAAGTAATTAATTTAAGAATTATTGAAGCGAATAGAATTGAAGATGAAGAAAAGAGAATAAGAGAATGGGAAATAAAATTTGATGAGGAGCAAGCTAGAAAAGAAGAAGAGCTGATACAAAAATTTAAAGATAATTTAACAAAAAATGAGACTAGAAAAGAAATAATAGTTGAAAAGAAGGAAGAAGAGAAAGAAAAGGAAGAGATAGTAGAAGAAGAAAAGGAAGAGATAGTAGAAGAAGAAAAGGAAGAGATAGTAGAAGAAGAAAAGGAAGCAAAAGGAAAATATTAATTAATCAAAGGTTTTCCTGTTGCCAAAGTGTGTTTAATTCGATCTTGAGTTTCTTTTGTTTCAATCAGTCTCATAAAAGCGTCTAATTCTAATTTAAATAAATCATCTTCTGATAAAGTTTTATCAATTGTGGTATCTCCCCCACTTAGAACATGTGCTAATTCCTTTGCAACAATTACACCATGATCACGAATTATTTCTTTATTGTAAAGCTTTTCTATAATTTTGTTCATTTCTATTAAAACTTCTTTTCCTGGTAGTTTAAATTTTGTCTCTGATGGAGAATTAAATTCTTTATTGTTATCTAAAATCTTTTTTGAAACTTCTAGTAGACTATTTCTGTTCATTATCTTTTTATCTTCAGGTTTCAAGAATTTCACCATTTGGAGAAAATAACCATCCATGATAACAACACCTAATGCCTTTATCCTCTGTTTTTCCATAAACCATTGATGCACGTCTATGAGGACAGGCTTTATGAACTAAACCTATATTACCTTTAGTAGTTTTAAATATGACTAAATCTTCTCCTAAAATACGAATTTCTTTAGGAATTTCACTAATTTCAGAAGTTAAAGCCACAGGGTGCCAATAACGTCTAAGATATTCCCCACAGGGTGTCTTGTAATCTGTCCGTGATAAACCTTCGTCAATTTTTGGAACCGTTGACTGTTTATAACCTCTAAAATCTTGGTCTTTAAAATTTCTATTAACCATAAAATTTGTTCATTAAAACTATTCTATTGTAAATCTTAATATTCTAAAATAAAGTTTTCAATATAATAATTCAATTTTTTTTAATTTAAGAGCGTATGCCAAGAGAAAGAAATTTAACCAAAGTTAAAAAACCTAAAAATTTAAATACAATATTTGGATTACCACCAGAATCTTATACAGATTATGATTTTTGGAAAAAAGAATGTAATACAGTTTTATCTGACGACTGGTTATTTGTTGGTTTAGTTCATGAACTTAAGAATCCTGGTGATGTAATTCCTTTATCTATTGCAGGCAAACCTATATTTCTTGTTAAAAATATTGATAACAAAGTCACTGCTTTTCACAATGTATGTAGCCATCGATGTTTAAAACTAGTTGATGAAAAAAAGAACGTAGGAAAAATTATCCGTTGTCCTTATCATGCTTGGAGTTATGATTTAAAAGGGAAGCTAAAAGCTGCACCACATATAGGTGGCACAAATCAACATAGACCTGAAGGATTTAATTTTTCAGAGCATGGATTAAAACCAATTAGAATTCATATTTGGCATGATTGGATTTTTATAAATTTTAATGGAAAGGCAAAAAAATTTGAAGAATATGCTAAGCCACTTATAAAAAGATTTAATGATATTGATTTAACAAAATTAAATTATGTCGCAACTTTAGATTTTGGTAAAATAAATACTAATTGGAAATTTCTTATTGAAAATTTTATTGAACCTTATCATGTTCAGTTTGTTCATAAAACAACAACAAATCAACCCTTAAAGGATCATTACACCTTTGTAGATGGTAAGTGTTACGGAAGTGGTGTTGATGTTGAACAAGAAGATGAAAAAAATTACAACGCTTTATCTGTTACCTCAAGATATCTATCACTTTTTCCAAATTTTATAATGGGGACTTATTATCCAAATCAAGTTGGTGTTTATTTAAATATTCCTATAAGTCCAGGCATAACCTCACAAAAAAGAATAATCTATACAACTGATGGTAAGGATATGACTAAAAAAGAAATTCAAACAACTAAAGATATTTGGTGGAGCGTTCATAAAGAAGATCATGAAATGTGTGAAAGATTACAAGAAGGTAGGTCTTCTCCAGCATCAAGTGATGGCGGACTCTTATCTCCTGTATGGGAAAAAGGAGTTCAAGCATTTCAGAAGCTTATAATGGATTCTATTAAAAAATCTTTTAAAACAACAAGAAGGGTAAAAAATGTCTAAAGAAATTAACCTAGAGGGTTATAGACTTGCACACACTATGATCAGAGTTAAAAACTTAGAAGCATCTTTTAATTTTTACTGCAAAACTTTAGGAATGAAAATTTTAAGAAAAACAGATTATCCAGAAGGGAAATTTACAAACGCATTTATTGGGTATGGTCTTGAGACAGAGTCACCATGTCTAGAACTTACTTGCAACTGGGACCAAAAAGATGATTATGACAAAGGAAATGGGTGGGGACATATTTGTATAGAAACGCCAGATGTTTACAAAGCTTGTGATGATCTTGCAAAATTAGGCATAAATATTACTCGTAAACCAGGCCCTATGAAACATGGAACTAGAGTGATAGCGTTTTGTGAAGATCCTGATGGATATAAAGTCGAGTTAAATGAACCAGTAAAAGTATAAAATAGAAAAGGAATAAAAATGTCAAAAAAACCACAATTATATAAGTTTAAAGATATTGAAAATAGACTTCACACTTTAGAACCAGGAAAAAGTTACATTAAACCTTTTGTGACCAGCAAAGTAAGTAACACAATGTGTGGGGGGTTAAATTTTTTAAATAAGGCTTCTATACCATGGGATTTAACTTGTGATGAAATAATTTATTGTATGACAGGAACTTTTCGTCTTACATGTGATGGGGAGTCTTATATTTGTAACCCTGGGGATGTGCTTTATATTCCAAAAGATAATCATATTGCTTATGAATGTGATGAAAAGTGTGTAATATTTTATGCTGCTTACCCTCATGATTGGAAACAACAAGCAGGCATAACATTTGTACCAGGTATAGACCCTGAAGATATGCCACAATAATAAAACTAAAGGAGATCAATATGAGCAAGAATGAAAAAATTTATTATGACAGCTTTAAAGATGCAGTTGAGCGTAATAGAAAAAAAATACCCTCTGTTCATAAAAAATTAAAAGCTGCTGGTGTAAAATATGTTTTATCCAGCTGGATTGATCTCCATGGGATACCAAAATCAAAACCAGTTCCGATGACTGATTTTGAACCTTTATGTTTAGGAAAAGGCCCTCAGTTTGCTGTTCATTCTATCTCTTTTGTTCCTGAACTTACTCCAGCAGACTCTGATCAGGTCATGTTGCCAGATTTAGATGCTGTTTATATTTGTCCATGGGACACTACTACTGCAATAGTTTTTGCAGATCTATTTTGGGAAGATAAGCCCTACAATGTTTGTCCTAGACAAACTTTAAAACGTGCTATGCAAAAAGCACAAGATGCGGGATATAAAGGAATGGCTGGAATAGAACCAGAATTTATTGCAATGAAGTATGATGAAAATGGTGAGCCAATTAAAGCTATTGATAATGATCCAGCCAAAGGTATTAGACCTAGACGACAGGCTTTTGGTTATGATGTGGAACACACATTAGATTCAATGCATTTTTTAAAAGAATTAATAGATATTTTAAATGATCTGGGTTGGATGATACATGATGTGGTTGCAGAAGGAGCTTACTCTCAATTTGAATTAGATTTTCATTATACAAACCTTTTAGAAATGGGCGATAGATTAGTTTTTCTTCGAATTCTTTTAAAAGAAATAGCTAAAAAAAATAATATGTTTATTACTTTTATGCCAAAACCAACAATAGGTGATTGGAGATCTGGTGCTCATATAAATTTCTCAATGGTTGATAAAAATGGAAAAAATGTGTTTGATGGTGGAAATAAATGGTCTAAAGAGTCAATATTTGCTGTTGGTGGATTAATGAAATATGCAGAAGCGCTAACATCAATCACATGTTCAACTGTAAATTCATACAATGGTTTAGTGCCAAGAGTTGGAGGATTTGAAGGTGGAACTGTCACTTGGGCACCAACAAATATCACTTACGGACATAATAATAGATCTGCACAATTCAGATTGCCTCAAAATAGATATTGTATTGAAAATAGAGCTGCAGATATGACCATGAATGTATATCTAGCACTTTCAATGACAATTTCAGCGGCAATAGAAGGAATTGAAAAGAAAATACATCCAGGAAAACCTACTGATCAAGATTTATATAACATGTCAGAGAGTGAGTTTAAAAAACTTGGAATTAAAAGACTTCCAAGGAATTTACTGCAAGCGATTGAGGCTCTTAAAAATGATAAATTGAGTGATGAAGTTTTAGGTCCTGTTATGAAAAAATCATTACTTGCCTATAAAAATGATGAATGGGAACGATATCATCAAGCAGTTACTGACTGGGAAGTAAAAGAGTACCTTAGACTGTATTAATGCAAAAGCATCAAGAGTTTAACTTGGGTGATGTTAAACTTTTATCTGGTAAAATTCTAAAATCAGCTAAGTTAATATACAAAACTTATGGTAAACTTAACAAAGATCATTCAAATGTAATTATACTTCCTACTTTTTATACCGGAACTCATATTCGTAATGAAGGTTTTATTGGAAAAAATAGAGCAATAAACCCAAATAAATATTTTATTGTCTCAATAAATATGTTTGGTAATGGTCTTTCATCTTCACCAAGTAATAGTATTAAATTACAATATGGCTCTAGATTTCCTGAAATAACACTTTGGGATAATATTTATTGTCAACATAAGTTAATAACTGAAAAACTTAGGATAAAAAAAATTGCCCTGGTAACAGGCTGGTCTATGGCTGGGTGTCAGTCATATCAATGGGCAACTCAATATCCTAATATGGTTAGAGCAATTCTACCCTTTTGTGCATCATCAAAAACTTCAATACATAACCATGTTTTTTTAGAGGGTATAAAAGCAGCTCTAGTAACAGATAAAAAGTGGAACAAAGGAAATTATAAAAAACAACCAGTTGCAGGCTTGAAAGCTTTTGGACGTGTATATGCTGGTTGGGCTTTCTCGCAAGATTTTTATAGGGAGAAGCTTTATAAAAAATTTGGTTTTAAAGATGCTGAAGATTTACTTAAAGATTGGGCTAACGATCATGCAAAAAATTGGGATGCAAATAATCTTTTATGTAAATTAAAAACTTGGCAATTAAATGATATTAGTAAAAATCCATTGTACAAAGGTAATTATATAAAGGCCCTTAAATCAATTAGTGCTAAAACAATTTTAATGCCTTGCAATCAAGATTTGTATTTTAGAACAGAAGAAAACAAATTTGAAAGAAGATTTATTAGCAAATCATCTTTGAGACCTATTGACTCATCATACGGACATTGTGTGGCAAACCCTGGTAATGATAAAAATTTTGAAAAAAAATTAGATAAAAATATTAGAGAGTTGCTGGCCTAATTTACTAAAGGTTTTCCGGTAGAAAGTGTATACTTAATCCTATCCTGAGTTTCTTTAGTTTCTATTAACTTCATAAATGCATCCAATTCTAATTTAAATAAATCATCTTCTGATAAAGCTTTGTCCATACTAGTATCACCACCACTTAGAACATTGGCTAACTCAGTTGCAACTTTCAAACCATGATCTAAAATTATTTTTTCGTTATATAATTTATCTAAAAGTTTAACCATTTCATCTTTAACAGCCTTGCCGGGAAGGTTAAATGTTGTTTCAGCTGGAGATTTAAAATCTCTATTTTCTTCTAAAATTTTCTTTGACACTTCTAGTAAACTATTTCTACTCATTATTTTTTTATCTTCTGGTCTTAGATATTTCATTGGTTCTGCCTCAATTGGTGAGGTAGCAGTTTTTCCATATCCAATTATATCAAATACTTTTAATGGAGCATAATGAGGGTCATTTTTAGCTTCATCAGTTTGTAACCATCGTGCCAACATTTCTTTACATCCACCACCTGCTGGTATTAACCCTACCATTGTCTCTACTAAGCCAATAACAATATTGGTATGTGATGCCACAAAATTACTATGTACCAAAACTTCAAAACCACCCCCAAGTGTTAATCCTGAAGGAGCTGCCACAACCGGATGGTCAGAATATTTAAGATTTTTACATGTTTCTTGAAAATATCTGATAAATTTTTCTACTGATTTAAATTCACCCCTATCAGCAAAATCCATTATGTAACTCAAATTAACACCTGCAGAAAATTGCATGCTTTCATTAATTATTATTAATGGTTTATCTGTAGCTTTTTGCAAAGCATCCATTGAGTCATAATCAAGTGCATTTGCTTTAGTTGTAAATTCAACAATATTATAATCCTTAAATCTATAAATACTCGCAGAGCTATTCCCATCAATACTTGATGCAGTTTTTTTAACTTTTCCTAAAGTTTCAATATCAGTATATTTTTGTCTTTCCCCATAAAAACTTTCATTTTTTGATTGTGCTAAATTTTCTAAAAATTTATTGCCCTTATAATCTTCAATTTTATCAAAAAAATTAGCCACACCAATTTCATCAAGCATTTCAAAAGGGCCTTTTGTCCAGTTAAAACCCAATCTCATAGCTTCATCTATATCATTAAACTCCTTGGTAATTTCTGGAACCAAAGATGATGCGTACTTAATAATTTTTGAAATAACTGACCAAGCATATTTTCCATACTTGTCATCTCTTTCTATTAAACTTTTTAGATCAACTTTATCAACTTTAAGGATAATTTTTTTAGTAGGAGAATACTCACCAGTTTCTAAGTTTAATGCTTCCATTACTTTTTTACCATTAGATTTGTTAACTCGGTAAAAACCACCTTTACCTTTTCTTCCAGTGTAACCAGTTTCTATCAATTTTTTTACTAATGGAACTTCTTTTGCAACTTCATGGAACATATCTGTTTCTGGCAATTCTTTAATAAAACTTTTAAGAACATCGGTCATTAAATCTATTCCAATAAGATCGTAAAGACCAAATATTCCTGTCTTGGGAATTCCCATGGGTCTACCAAATATTGCATCGGCTTCTTCTATTGAAAGATTCATCTTAAATGCTTCTGTCATTGCAA